>Ga0209075_1000163_pt1 | contig 59292 bp, 42 predicted proteins | sample Stecom2011_FD_187523 | JGI IMG/M metagenome (GOLD analysis project Ga0209075, IMG submission 187523) | Agricultural soil microbial communities from Utah to study Nitrogen management - Steer compost 2011 (SPAdes) (version 2) | ecosystem: Environmental > Terrestrial > Soil > Agricultural land...
CGATGATATGTCCCGCGCGGCTGACAGTCTCGTTGCCGCTGGCATGGCCGACAAAGACAAAGTGTTTATCCAGGGGCGCAGTTCAGGAGGCTATACGGCGCTCATGGCACTTTCAGAAAGCGACCGTTACGCCGCAGGGGCTAGCCTTTATGGCGTTACCGACCCGCTACAGCTTCGGCAAGCGACCCATCGATTTGAGTCGGGGTACTTGGACTGGTTATTGGGCGATCCTGACGGGCATGGGCAGCGCTGGAAAGACCGAACGCCAAGATTACGGGCGACAGCAATAAACACACCGGTTATCTTTTTTCAGGGAGGCTTGGACAAAGTGGTTGTCCCCGAGCAGACCAGAGACATGGTTGAAGCCATGAGAGGAAATGGGCAGTCACCAGAGTTGCACTGGTTTGAGACAGAAGGCCACGGATTTATTCAGGAAAAGAGCCAGGTAAGAATGCTTGAGGCTCTGCATACGTTTTACCTCAAGCATAGTCAGGATCCGGTGAACCCTTGGTAAACTTGAGTTAGACTCTCGTTCACTTCAATAAGAAAAAACATAATGTTGAGCGAACCCTATGAGTCACGACATATCTGTTCTGAGAAAATTCGTTTCGCCTGAAATTGTGTTCGGCGCAGGGGCCCGCAAGTCTGTTGCGAACTTTGCGAGCAATCTTGGGGCAAAACACGTATTTCTTGTTTCAGATCCCGGTGTTGCTGGTGCAGGCTGGGTGGGTGAAATCGTCACTTTACTAACCGATGCCGGCTTGCGAACAACGGTGTTTACCGGAGTGTCTGCCAACCCTCGAGTAGACGAGGTGATGGCCGGTGCCGAGCTTTATAAATCTTCTGACTGTGATGTCATCGTTGCCATCGGCGGCGGCAGTCCTATGGATTGCGCCAAGGGAATCGGGATTATTGCCAGCAACGGTGGGCATATTCTCGATTTTGAGGGCGTAGACACCATTTCTAACCCGCCTCCGCCGCTAATCCTTATTCCGACGACTGCCGGCACATCTGCTGATGTATCTCAGTTTGCCATCATTTCTGACCCTAACCGCCGCTTCAAATTTTCGATAATCAGCAAAGCCGTGGTGCCGGACGTGTCATTGATTGACCCTGAAGTCACTGAGACCATGAACGGCTACCTGACAGCCTGTACAGGTGTGGACGCACTGGTTCATGCGATTGAAGCATTTGTCTCAACAGGTAGCGGCCCTCTTACAGACTCCCATGCACTGGAAGCTATCCGGTTGATTAACCGCAACCTTGAGCCCTTGGTTGAGAACACAGCAGATCCGTTCCTCCGGGAGCAGATTATGCTGGCATCCATGCAGGCAGGGTTGGCTTTTTCCAACGCGATACTCGGCGCCGTTCATGCCATGTCTCACAGCCTGGGCGGCTTTCTCGATTTGCCCCACGGCCTTTGCAATGCGTTGCTGCTTGAACACGTGGTGGCCTACAACTATCGATCTGCGGAAGACAGATTCAAACGTGTCGCCGAGGCCATGGATATTGATACCCGAGGAATGGGCAAACCGGAAATCCAGAAGCACCTGATGAATCGCATTATCCAGCTCAAACGCAAAGTTGGCCTGCATGAAAGCCTGGCTGATTTCGGTGTCAGCGTATCTGACATACCACAGCTTTCCGGATTTGCTCTACAGGACCCTTGCATACTCACCAACCCCCGCAAGTCATCGTTGAGAGATGTTCAGGTTGTTTATGAAGAAGCCCTCTGACGAGCAACCGCAAGCTGGCGGATACGGTATTGGGGAGTTGCTGGGGTTTGGCAGCCAATCCGTCAGAAAGAACTATTACCCCGCGCTTCAGGATCGCATTGAAGAACTTGAACAGGAGCGAAACCGGTATAAGTGGTTATTTGAAAACGCCTTGCACGGTGTGTTTCAAGGCAACTTGCGGGCAGGCTTCCTGGCCTGTAATCCGGCCATGGCAAAGATTTGTGGTTACGAAAACCCGGAGGATCTGCAGCAGCGAGTAATACGCCTCAGGGAACAGCTTTTCTGCAGCGCCAGTGAGTTCGACACCCTCCGGCAGGAGTTGCTTGACCATGGCAGCCTGAGTGCACGGGAGACCCGTCTTAGGCGAGCGGATTCAACCCCGGTGCATGTGGCAATTACCTTACTTCGGCGGCCTGACTTGGGGCCGGAAGTGGTTGAAGCCTTTGTTGCCGATATCAGTGAGCGAGTACAGTCCCGCGAAAAACTGGTGCAGTTGAATGCAGACCTTGAGCGCAGAGTGGATGAGCGCACAGCAGCCCTGCAGCAGGCCAACGCGGGCTTGCACTATCAAATTGAAGAACGAGAGAAAGCAGAGCGCGGATTGGTGGTTGCGGTAAAGGCTGCCCAGGATGCGAACCGCAGTAAAGACAAGTATTTGGCCGCAGCCAGCCATGATTTGCTGCAGCCGCTGAATGCCGCCCGCCTTATGATCTCCGCGCTACAGGAAAGCCAGTTGCCATCTGAAGAAAGCCGCATGGTTCAGCAGGTACACCGGGCCCTTGAAGGCGCAGAGGATTTGCTGGCAGACCTGCTGGATATATCGAAGCTTGATCAGCAAGCCATGGTGCCAGATTGGGTTATCACCGATGTTGCGGCTCTGGTTGAAGGATTAGGGGAGGAATTCGAAGCAATCGCAGCCAATGCCGGGCTAGATTTTCGCATTCGTACAATACCAGCCATGGTTAAAACCGATCAGAGAATGCTGACCAGAGTGTTAAGAAATCTGCTCAGCAACGCCTTTCGGTATACGCCGAAAGGTCGGATTTTGCTTGCGCTGAGATCAAGGCCTAACGCCCTTCGGATTGAGGTGTGGGATACCGGAGTGGGCATTGAGGAAAGTAAGCTGGAAGAGATTTTTACTGAATTTCATCAGCTTTTGCCACAGGGCACCGGTGGCCGGCAGGGAGCAGGGCTTGGGCTGGCCATAGTGGATCGAATGGTTCGAGTGCTCGAATGCAAAATGGATGTGGTTTCCCGCCCTGAGCGAGGTTCTCGATTTGCGTTGACGCTTCCGATGGAAGGGAACCGAGAGCCGCAAGTGTCGAAACCGACTATTAATACGGCGCAAATCTTTGCCAAAGGGTTCGCTGGCGCAAAAATTCTGGTTATCGATAATGATCTTTCGGTTTTGGAAAGCATGAAGCTGTTACTTGAGCGTTGGGGTTGCTCGGTTGTTACAGCTCCGAGTAGCGACGCTGCTATTGCATATTTGAAGACCACAAACGAGAATCCGGTAGCCATTCTGGCCGACTATCATCTTGATCATGAGCAACTTGGCTCTGATGCAATTCACGCCATCCGCAGCATGTTGGGGCAGACAATACCCGCAGCTTTGATTACCGCCGACCACAGCGCAGAAACACGACAACTGATGCGGCTTCAGGAGCTGCCTATTCTCAATAAGCCGGTGAAGCCCAATCGTTTGCGTGCACTGTTGTCGAGCTTGTTAGCGTCTGGTTAGCACACTGGATAAGGACTTTTGAACGAATGAATTTACATGTACTGGCTGCCATTTTTGCAGCCGTTTTCATGGGCACCATTGGTGCAATTTCTATCTATGCCGATGTAAGCGCCGAAACGGTTACCTTTTATCGCCTTTTCATAGGGGCGGTTTTAATGGGTGGTTTCCTTTTTGCGACAGGCCAAAAGGCGAAAATAGTTGTATGGCCCGGAATAAAGGTTTTGGTTACCGGCGCATTCCTAGCTGGATTCGTAGTTTTTTATATTGTCGCCATGAACTATACCAGCATGGCGAACGCTGTAATGTTGCTGTATTTGGCGCCTGTAACCGCATCTGTTATTGCCCACTTTTTTATGGGGGAGCGCCTGTCCGGAAGCAGTGCGGCCCTGATAGGTGCGGCCTTGTTTGGTTTCGCCATGATGATGGAATTCAACTTCAATCTTTCAGGGCGAGGGGAGGAGGTTGTCGGCCTCTTTTACGCGCTGTGTGCCATGCTTTGCTACGCAGCATTCATCGTGACTAACCGGTTAGTTCATGAGCGGGTGCACGTATTGACCCGTAGCGGCTTTCAAATGTTAGTCGGCGCCCTGTGTATGTTGCCGTTTATGCTTCAAAAAAGTGACAGCATCGCTGGGGTGCAGTGGGGTTGGTTGGTTACAGCAGGCATTATTCCCGGGTTTCTCGCCATCATGCTTGCAGTAGTTGCGTTGAAAGCTCTCCCGGCAGCCACCTATGGCACTCTGGCTTATTTGGAGCCTATTACGGTTGTTGCATTGGGGTGGGTTTTGTTTGGTCAAAGTTTGACCGCCCTGCAACTCTCTGGCTGTGCGTTGATTATCGTCTCTGGGGCGTTTCAGGCCGTGTTGTCTCAGCGGGCATCCCGTTGGTCTGCGAGGCTTGCGGCAGACGCAGGTTAAGGCCTTAGGCAATTCTCTGGCACTGGTACAGCCTGAACACTGTTTCCACTTTGCCTGAAGACGTTCTGACTGCAGTGCAGCATCGATGGCCATAGAGAAGTCCAGCTCGTATGGCTGCCCTCGAAAGGCAAGCAGCGGGTTTGGGTCTTCTCGCAATAAGCGACTATCCATTCCGGTAAAACGGTTCGATCTTGGTTTGCATGCCAATGCAGTTCTCGCATCTCTGGATTGCGCTTTAGATCGCGAATGGGATTGAGCGAGCCAGTCAGGGGAGAGTATTGATGGTGATTGGTCCAAGCTTGATGATCCAAATTTGCGTTCACTGTAACCACGTTCACTGGTCGGTTCAGCCTGCGGCCCACCAAAACGGCTAGGGTGCCGCCCCCGCTGTAGCCGATAAGCCAAAGTTCTTTGTGGCTTTCTGACAACTGCTCGACTACCTTCAACAAGCTATTAACTACATCCGGGTGGTATCGGTCATGTGTCCACCAAGTCCCCTGACACCGCGCATCCGCCACTTGGTAGTAACAGGGGCGGCCGATATACATAGAGTTAGGCTCCGCCTGCAACATGCTTTTAAGCACGATTGAATGTTCTGATGTGGGATTGCTAGCCACTTCTCTGAATGTTCGCCACGGTCGCCCGTCACCGCCGATATAGAGGTATAGCGGAGTTTTGAAACTTTCTTGAATTAATAACGTAGACTTAAATACGCGGTGCTCAAATTGACCGGAGTGAATGTTAAAGTCGGTAATTTTTCCCTCACTCAGCAAGCGCTCGTAAGTGAAGGACGTGCAGCCAAGTATGGAGCACAAGCAGGTTATAGTGAGGAAGTGTCGTAAATGCATTTGGTGACTATACTAAAAACGAGCCAAATAAATGCCAGTTAGTTGAATCGGCAATGTGAAAGTGGGGAAGAGCTTCACGACACTACGATCAGTATTCCAGCAGGGTGCACATGCACTGTGTTGGGGCCAAGTTAGGGACAACGGAGACTAGAATGCCTATCAACAAAAAAATGCCTGTTACAGCAGTGGTTGCAAGTATCACCAGCGCCATACTCCTCAGCTCTTGTGCGCATGTGGATCAAACGGTCGCAGTGCCAGACGATGCCGACAAACTGCTGATTGTCGATTGTCTTCTACCCCCCCAAGTTCGCAAATTAGGCAGCAGCTTTGCCTATGCTGCTGCACGACGCCCAATCAAAACCAGTGCCGCTGACTGCGAAATCCGTGGTGGCGAATACGTTGCCTACGATAGGGCTGACTACCGAACAGCACTCAAAGTATGGTTGCCTCAGGCCGAAGCTGGCGATCCCGAGGCGCAGAACTACGTTGGCCAAATATATGAAAAAGGTTTGGGGCTAAAAGAAGATTACCAAACTGCGGCCTATTGGTATGAGAAGTCCGCCGCGCAGGGCTTCTCAGAGGCGCAAATCAACCTAGGTTATTTGTATGAGAAAGGCTTAGGTGTGGCGCAGGATTCTGCCAAGGCGCTGAACCTGTATCGCAAAGCCTCTGGCATCGAAAACGATAACTTGGAATTCGCGTCAACCATTGAAGTGGCTCGTGTCTCTCAGGACCAGCTCGCCAAGCTGCAACGCCAACTTGAAGCCGAGCAGCAGAAAAATCTGCGTTTACAACAGGAAATGGTCTCCGTTCGCGATCAGATGAATAACCTTGATCAAGAGTTGGCACTGGCGCGAGCCCAAAAACGCAGCAAAGAACTGGAGCTGCGTTTAGCCAAATCCGAGCAAAGCGATGGTGTAGATCCGGCCATGGAGCAGCAACTGCAAGCGGAGATCACGGATTACGAGCAACAGCTTTCAGCGGGGGAGAAGGCTCTGCGAGACTTTAAGTCGAAGGAACAAAGTCTCGAAAAAGAAATTGAAGCCAACACCATGCAACTGGCCTCTGCGGAGCTGAATCAGGGCCGCATGAGTATTCAGCTCATCGATCCGCCCATGAGTATTACCCGCGGTGTGCGTGGGGCGGTAGTTGAGGAGTCTGTAAAGGAGAAGGAAATCTTTGGCAAAATCAATGTACCGGGCGGCCTTGAAGAACTACTTATCAATAGTTCACTCCACGAGTTGGACGAATTTAGTATGTTTTGGGCCAATGTCCCGCTTCAGGGCAGTATTACGCCCGTAGAAATTGTTGCCACCGATAAGCTTGGCCAGAAAGTGGATTATTCGTTCACGATATTTTCCGACCAAACGCCTAACAAGGAAGCAGCGCTCAACCAAAGTACCGATCTGGAACTGGGACGCTACAGAGCGCTAATCATTGGCAACAACAGCTATCAAGGCATTCCGAGCCTAAGCACTGCCGTAGCCGATGCCCAAGCAACTGACAGAGTTCTGCGCGAACGCTATGGCTTCCAAACCACTGTGCTGCTCAATGCCAACCGTTTCGAGATTTTGAGCAGCCTTGATGAAATGCGCCGAACCATGACGGCCGATGATAATTTGCTGATTTACTACGCAGGTCATGGCGAGATCGACAGGGTGAATGATCGTGGCTATTGGCTGCCTGTTGATGCTGACCCGGAACGCCGCACCAACTGGATTTCCAACATTGCCATTACGGATATCATTAACGCCATCCCGGCGCGTCATATTATGGTGATTGCAGACTCTTGCTACTCCGGAACTCTAGGGCAGACCAATCTAGCCGCAGGCGGCGTTGAAGGCCAAACCCAGCCCAGTGCGGAGTGGGTGGCTGCTATGAGTGAAGTAAACGCACGCACAGTGCTAACTTCCGGCGGGGTGCGGCCGGTGTTGGATATTGGTGGAGGCGAACATTCGGTGTTTGCCAAAGCCTTTTTATCGGTACTGAACGAGAACACTACTCTGCTTGAGGGGCATAGCCTTTACCGGCAGGTAATGCGTCAGATGCGGGTTTCCATGGCGCGTATCAATCAGGCGCAGGTGCCGGAATACGCACCCATTAAACATGCAGGCCATGAAGGTGGTGAGTTTTTTCTAAAGCCAGTTGACTCCATCTAATCGGTCTTTCTGTTATGACACAAGTGCGAGAAAGCTTCGCCAAGTATAAAGTCGAAGAGGTCTTAGGCGAGGGGGCAATGGGCGTTGTGTACGCTTGTTACGACTCCGCCATCGGTCGTCGCGTGGCTATCAAGACCATTCACGCACACTTGCTGCAGGGTGCAGAGGGCGAAGAATTGCGGCAGCGCTTTAGCCGGGAAATTCGCGCGGTTGGTAAGCTTAGCCACCCCAACATTGTAGGGATATTCGACACCGACGAAGCACAGGATGCAAACGGTGCAATCGAACCCTATTTTGTAATGGAGTTTGTCGATGGACAGGACTTACAAGCCTATCTGGCGGGTGGGACACGCTTCCCACTGACCAAAACCATCGATATCGCTTGTCAGGTTCTGGATGCGTTCGAGTACACCCATAAGCTCGGTATTATTCATCGAGATGTTAAACCCGCCAATATATTCTTAACCGAAGACGGACGCATAAAAATTGCCGATTTCGGCATTGCTAGGGTCGATAACAGTAGCCTGACACAAACCGGTGCTGTAATGGGCACGCCAAATTACATGTCACCCGAGCAGTGTTCCGGGCAGGTTATGGATTCTCGCAGCGATTTGTTTTCGATTGCTGTGGTGCTTTATGAATTGTTAACGGGCGAAAAAGCCTTTAGCGCCAACAGCGTCCATGCCACCATGATGAAGTTGGTTCAGAGTAACCCTGAGCCGCCTTCTGTATTCAACCCCTCCTTGCCTAAATCTCTAGACGCCGTAATGGCAAAGGCCCTTGCCAAGTCACCTGACGATCGGTTTCAAAGTGCTGCGGAATTCGCCCGTGCTTTGGAACCGTTCAAGCAGGGCAGCAATAGGGCAGTTCAAGAGGGCTCGGTGGCCTCTAGTGAAGAAACCCTTCTGGTTCCGCAACCGGAGCTAAGCGCCAAAGATAAGAAGCCGCACGAAAAAGCGAAACGCCGACCATCCATGGCGCTCTTGATCGGGATTGCGGCGGCCCTTTTGCTCACTGGCGGTATTGGTTTTTACACCCTCTCCGAAAAGGACAACGTAGAGCCAGCCCGACTGGAAAATGTTAAGCCTTTTGCCACTGACCTTTCACCAGCAACGCAGGAAAAAGTGGAAAAGCTACTTAGGGTAGCGAACATGCATGAAAGCGCGAACAGGCTGATTTTTCCATCCGGTAGCAGTGCCTATTATGTCTACAACACAGTATTCGAGTTGGACCCGGGCAATCCGCGCGCTCGGGCAGGGCTGCTCAAGATGGAGGATAAGCTTGAAAAGCAAGCGCAGGCTTACTATCGCCAAAAGGATTTCAAAACGCTCAACGCTCACCTGAAAGCAGGCTTGGAGGCTTTTCCCGACAACGCCCAGTTCCGCGCATTGCGGGATGAGCTTGATCGTTTAGGCAACGAAGTACTGGAAAACAATAACAATTAGCGAGGACATGCGCGATGGCGCAACGTGTTCATATAGCCATTATTGGCTCGGGGCCAGCTGGCTTGAGTGCCGCTGCGCGGGCCGCGCAGCGCGACCGTGCCCGAATGGACGCCGGAGAAATCTCCGAGCCGACGCATATCTTGCTGGAAAGTTTTAGTCAGCCTGCAAAAACCATTCAGCGCTACCAGAAAGGTAAGTTTGTAATGGCCGAACCGGGGTTTTTGCACCTGCGTAGCGATTGCGAATTTGGTGCAGGCTCACGCGAAGCAATTCTCGCACAGTGGCAAGAGGACATAGCACGTAACGGTATCAATGTAAGGTATCAGGCTGAAGTGCAGGCCATTACCGGTGAGCGGGGTAACTTCAGTCTGGCATTGGCCAATGGAGATGTTGTTACGGCAGACGTTGTTGTCCTCGCCATTGGTTTGGAAGGGAATCCACGCAAACTCAACATATCAGGCGAGGGCGATTCCGCTCTGGCTGATCGAGTTCAATACACGCTGGATGACCCTGAGGAATTCAACGGCGAGCGCATTGTGGTAGTGGGTGCTGGCGATTCGGCATTGGAAAATGCTTTGGCACTGAGCAAAAGAAATCATGTCACCGTTATAAACCGCCGCGCTGAATTTTCCCGGGCCAAAGAAGCAAATCTTAACGCTATCCTACAAGCGATAAATGACCGACGCACAACTCTGGACTGCCTTTACGAAACCAATCCGGCCGGTCTGGAAGCTGGCGACGAGGGTATAGATTTCGCAGTGGAAACACCAAAGGGGCGCAAAGTGCTCTCCTGTGATCGCGTTATTGCCCGCTTAGGTGGTTTCCCGCCGCGTAAATTTATTGAAAGTATAGGTATTGAGTTCAGCAGTGAGGCGATTGATGCTGCGCCAACACTGAATGGGCAGTATGAATCGTCTGTGTCCGGCATTTATGTGGTGGGTTCACTGGCGGGTTACCCGCTGATAAAGCAGGCCATGAATCAGGGCTACGATGTGGTGGAGTACATCCACGGCAACGATATAAAACCGGCCGATCACGAATTGCTTGAATTCCAATTTGGCCTTTTGCCATACCGCCGCCCACCTAACGAGTTGTTGCACCTGTTTCAGCAACGGATTCCTATGTTCAGCCAGTTGAACGTATTGGTATTCCGCCAACTGATTATAGAAAGCAGTATATGGGTGGCGCTTGATGGTCCGTCATTCGAGAACACCAAAAAACAGGCCGCGCAGCTGGCTGAAGCCGCGGCGCAGCGTCAACCCTCACCTAAGACAGGTAAGCTCATACGCGCGGGAGAATCCATTTTTCGGCGCGGTGACTACACCAACACCTTCTTTATGATTGTTGATGGCGAAGTCATTCTTGAGCGCCATGAGCAAAGTGCGAATCCGGTACGTTTGGAGCGCGGCCAATTTTTTGGTGAAGACAGCCTTGTATCCGGTCGTCCCCGGGAATACACCGCGGTTGCTGGCAGCGATTGCGTGTTGGTGGAAACCCCGCGCCGGACCATGATCAAGCTGTTGAACAGCAACGACCAAGTGCGCCGCGGCATTGACTGGATTTTCACCGTACGTGCGCTGCAGAAACATTTTGCGCCGGAGCTTTCCCCCGGTGAATTGCGGGAGATCGCACAAACCACCCAATTGAACACCTACCAAGCGGGCGAGCCGCTGTTTCGCCAGAACGAAGAAGGCGACTGCTTGCATGTTATTCGCCGGGGCGCCGTAACGCTTCAGCGCAGCAGTGAAGAGGGTGATCTGGTGGTTGCGCAGCTTCAGGCGGATGAGCTGGTAGGGGAGATGGCCCTGATGGGCGAACCCGTGCGCAGGCACACAGCAATGGCGTCTGTGTTGACAGAAACCATCGTGTTGCATCGCGACAGTTTTATGAAGCTGGTCAACCTTGATTCCAGCAGTATCTCCCAATTACAAGCGCGCGCCAGTAAGCACGCTAGAACCTACACCACCATGCAAGCCCAGGCAGATAAGGGCTCGTTAATCGGATTTATGATGGACGAGGGCATGGGCGAGGCCACCAATGCCATGGTGATCGATGAGAGCCTATGCATCGGCTGCGATCATTGCGAGAAGGCCTGTGCCGACACCCATGACGGGATTTCCCGCTTGAACCGCTCGGAAGGGCCATCGTTTGCGCAGATGCACCTTGCCATTTCCTGTCGGCACTGTGAGCACCCCCACTGCATGAAGGACTGCCCGCCAGATGCCATTCATCGGGCTGAATCCGGTGAGGTGTTTATTGATGACAGCTGCATTGGTTGCGGCAACTGCGTTACACATTGCCCTTATGATGCTATTCAGCTTGCCCATACACCCCAGCCTAGACAATCCCTATTCAGTTGGTTGCTCAAGGGGGCGCCAGACACGTTGAGTATCGGGAGGGAGGACGCAGATCAGGGAGGTTCAGGCTCAGGCAAAAAAGCAGTGAAGTGCGATGCCTGCATGAACTTCGCCAACGGCCCGGCTTGTGTCAATGCGTGTCCCACCGGTGCGGCAGCGCGTCTGGCTCCAGAGCACCTGGTTAAACTGGTGGCAAAACAATGAAGCTGCACCAATCCATACTGGAGTATCGCAAAGGGCGCTATGGCTGGTGGGCGTTACTGTTAATTGTTGGCGCGGTCGTGCTCTTTGGCTCACATGGTGATTTTCAGCCCCCCAATGGAGGCACTTGGCAGGGATATGTATTGGGGAGTGTTGGTTTGGCGTTGATTGTCTGGTTAACCGCGCTGGGCATTGTTAAGCGGCGTTACGGTAAAAGTAACGTACAGGCATGGACCTCTGCCCATGTGTATTTGGGCGCGTCTTTGCTGATTGTAGTGAGTTTGCATTCAGCACTGCAGATTGGTTTGAACGTTCATAGTCTTGCCTATGTGTTGATGTGTGTGGTGATTTTCTCGGGCTTCGTAGGTTTGTATTTCTATCGGCGTTACCCGCACCTTATGGCGAGAAACCGTCGTAACCAGTCGCAGCGCCAACTCTTTTCCGAGCTCAACGACTTGAACCAAAAAGGCCGGGCCTTGGCCAAACGCTGCCATCCCAATTTGGCCAGCGCCGTTGATACTGCTATCGACCGAACCGCCATAGGTGGTGGTTTTCTGGACCAGCTATTAGGCCGTGATGGCTCAACCGTCGTGTTGATCGAAGAAGATAAAAAAGGCGGTATTCAGCGCAAGCCGGTATCAAATCGGGACCAACAAGCCATTATCGATTATGTCGCCAAATGCATTCCCCGTGCACGCAAGCAGGGTGAAGCCGCAAATATACAAAGCTTGTTGGAAGTGGTTTGCCGACGGCAGACCGTAACCCGGCAGTTGCGACAAGATATCAAATTCAACGCCCGTCTAAAGGTTTGGCTATGGGTTCATGTCCCGTTCACCATTGCACTTTTAGCTGCGTTGGCCATTCACATCCTGTCTGTTTTCTATTACTGGTAACCCCATGCAACTGCTTCTGAGACAAATTACTTACGATAGCAGCGGCTTGCCAGAGTACGCCGATAGCGAGCTGACGCGGGACAACATTGTGATCGGTCGCTCGCAAAAGAGTGACATTCAGCTCTTGGACAAAGGAGTTGCAGCCGAACACGCCCGCTTGACCAAAAGCGGCGACAAGTTGCGCCTAGTGGCCGCAAAAGGCCAGTCCTTCATCATTAACAGTAAAATTCAGAAACAGGCCGAGTTAAAACCCGGGGATGAGATTCGTATCGGGGCGCAGACCTTTATCTGCACCGAAGCTCCTACGGGGTTTGATCTTGCGCTGGAGTGGCAGTTTGTTGAAATGCCAGAGGGCGCTCTTTCCGACGCTTATCGCACCTCCGTATCACAACTCGGATTTAGCCCGCGCATAGCATCCTGGGTATTGTTTGTGCTGGTGTTGTTGGTGGGGCTGTCGCCATTGTTAAGCGATATTTGGCAGGCGGATAAACCCGCTGTTCAAGCCGCCAATGAACTGGCTAACGATAACATGGCTTTCCATAAATTATGGCTCTCGGGGCCGCTATTGTCGGCGCATGAGCTAACTACCGGCAACAACTGCACCGCATGCCATCAAACGCCTTTTGTCCAAGTAAAAGACAACGCTTGCCAGCAATGCCACGTTGCGTTGGGGGATCATGTGATGCCCGCAGAACATCCGGCCGAGATCGCTGAATGGGTGGCCGCCCTTGATGAGTTTGCTTGCCAAAATTGCCACAAAGAGCACAACGAGCCAGCAAGCCTAGTGGCCCGCAATGAAGGTTTGTGTTTGGACTGTCATCAACAGATGAAACCGTCGGTAAAGGGCTTCAGTCAGGATGCACATCCCGAGTTCGCCCTTAGCCTTTTGCGCCCGGATGTGACACGTCAAAACGGTCTTCTGGCAATTGATTGGCAACTTGAGAAATTAAGACCTCAGGCGAGTGACGGGCATGAATCCCGAATAGCAGCCGTTAAAGAAACAAGTCATTTGAAATTCCCCCATGATACCCATCTGGATGGCGAGGCGGTGAAACACGCCCGCCGTGGTGATGCTTTGCAGTGCGCGGATTGCCACACGCTGAGTTCGGACCGGGAGCACTTTGAGCCAATCAGCATGGAAACAAGCTGCGCCAGCTGTCACGACTTGAGCTTTGATCCGCGCACTCCCCAAAAACAGCTGCCCCACGGTGCGCCCGAGGAGGTATACGATGCGCTGGAGGCGCATTTTGTAAAGCTCGCATTTAGCCCGGACACACTCGTCGGATTCGAGCGGCGGCGCATTCCAGGGCGTACGTTTACGGAAGAGGACTGCGATCAGGATTACGCATGTGCCAAACAGCAGGCCCTGCGTGAAACCGGTAGGCAGTTCTCTCAACGTGGCTGCGTTACTTGCCATGAAGTCTCCGAGCAAGAAAACGCTGAAGGCTCCGAGCGTTGGGAGGTGCTGCCAGTGAAGATCAACCACGATTGGTATGCCGATGCGCGCTTTGATCACCAAAGCCATTTAACGCAATGGGATCAATCCGGCGATGCAGTTTGCTCAAGTTGTCACAGTGCAACTACGTCTGCCGAGAGCAGCGATATTCTTATGCCCAACATAGCGCAGTGCGTCGACTGCCATGATGGCCGGGCTCAGGCAGGTCGAGTGGCGCTAACCTGTATTTCGTGCCACGCTTACCACAGACATAGTGCCATTGAGGGTACAGAAGGCATAGGTGCATTAATGCAAGGAGCAATTCATGACCAGCCTTAAACGCTTAAGTGTTTTACTGTCCTTCCTGCTTACCGCATGTGGCGGTGGCTCCGGTGAATTCGACCCGGCAGCAGGGGCTGTGCCGCTTGGTGGTTGCGACGGTTCCTGCGTGATCACCGAGCAAGGTGGTAATCCCGACAATGTCCGCCTAACGGTTAACGACGTGGAAACCGTAATCGCTCAGGGCGTAGCAGAAGCCGATGCGCGCGGCATCGATGCCACTTTGGCGGTGGTTGATCGAGTTGGCAACGTACTAGGGGTTTGGCGTACTGGCACTACTGGAATGCCGCGTGACGTATTGATCGCCAGTTCTCCGGATGGTACTGGCGGCTCCGAGATCATGGGCGGACTGGAAGGAATCGAGGCTGGAATAGACGGCCTTGCAGCCATTGCCAAAGCCATCACTGGTGCTTATTTGTCGTCCGAAGGCAATGCTTTCTCTACCCGCACGGCCAGCCAAATTGTTCAAGAGCACTTTAACCCCGGCGAATTCTTTCAACCTGCAGGCCCGCTATTTGGTGTGCAATTCAGCCAGCTTGCATGCTCGGACTTTAGCCAGCGGTTCAACAGTTTTGGCCCATCCATCGGCCCTCATCGTTCGCCCCTTGGGTTATCTGCTGATCCCGGTGGTCTGCCCCTTTATAAGAACGGAACGGTTATTGGCGGTGTCGGCGTGATCGCCGATGACCTCTATAGCCTTGATCGCAATGTTATTGATAACGACCGGAGTAACCAAAACGCCAATGTGGACGAGCTGATTGCTCTGGCCGCAAGCTTTGGTTTTGTTGCGCCCGTTGAGCGGCGGGCCAACCGGATTGCTATTGAGGGCAAAACCCTTCGCTTCGTTGATGGTGATGCCAGCGAGTTGCAGAGCAACCCCGGCAGCGCTCCCGCCTTTCCACCGGCCAACGGGCAATTAGTTGCGGTAGCAGGCTACACCGGTGCCACCATTCAACCCGGCTTGGTGTTTGGTTCACCCGCTTCTGGCATTCGCCCCGCAGATAGTGGCAAATCGGATGAGGCGCCTTATGTGGGTGACGACGGTTATGTATTTGTAGATTCCGCCAATAACAATCGCTATCCGGCAACTGCGGGCGCGCAGCCTGTCGCCGACAGACTTCTGGCGAGCGAGGTGGAAGTGTTAATGCAGGAGGCGTTGCGGGTGGCCAATAAAGCCCGCGCCCAAATACGTCGGCCCCATGGCAGCCAAGCGCGGGTCACCATCAGCGTGGTAGACACTGACGGCAATATATTGGGCATGCTGCGCAGCCGAGATGCGCCCGTATTTGGCTCCGATGTATCTCTCCAAAAAGCCCGTACAGCCGCTCTGTTTTCATCCAGTGCCGCGGCTGGCACGCTTGCCACACCCGGTATGGACGCCCGATATATCAGTTTGGTTGGTGGACTGAATACGGTCGACACCATCGACTTAAGCGATTACGTTAGTTCCGTGCAGAGTTTTCTTGGCTTACCTACAGCCCTGACCGATGGCGCCGTGGCGTTTTCCGATCGGGCTGGTGGTAATCTGTCTCGCCCCTTCTTTCCGGATGGCATAGACACCGCCGACCCCGGTCCGTTCAGCAAACCTTCGGGTAAGTGGAGCCCGTTTTCCACGGGTTTACAGTTAGATCTGGTCATTAACGGCGTCATCCAGCATGTACTCTTTGCTGCTGGAGCCATTGTTACGGACACGCCGCAAAGTTGTGGAGGCATTACCCATGCAAGCCTGGGTACCTTTTCTACGGTTGGCTTCACCCACAAACGTTTGGCCAACGGCATTCAGATCTTCCCCGGTAGTGCGCCGATTTATCGCGATAATGTACTCGTGGGCGGCATAGGGGTCAGCGGAGATGGCATAGAACAGGACGATATGATCGCGTTTTTAGCCATCCACCGTGCCGGTGCTCGGTTAAGCGTAAACCCTATAAACAACGCGCCTGAACACATGCGAGCCGATACGCTCACACCGCAGGGCACTCGGCTGCGTTACATCCAGTGTCCGCAGGCCCCTTTTCTGGGCAGTGACGAACAACAGCCCTGCACAGGTAAATGATCATGAAGCCTAACTCGCTTTTCGCTTCGTTAACCGTACTGGGCACGCTGATGCTGGTTTCAGATCTGGCAGCCGCACAGAACTGCGCAGAGAATGACGGGCGTCGACGGCGGCCTGGTCAGGCTGCAATAGAGTGCCTTCCAGCAGTCGACTCACCGAGTGTTAACTCCCAGCAGAACGGAACTGACAAAACCCCAACCTCCACTGGCCAACAAGACCAGATCATCCGCAGGCAAGCACAGCAACGTCGTACCAATCCGGTTTCACCCCTACCACGCCCCCAGTTGAGCGATTATCAAGCCTCGGTTCCTGTACCCGACCGTTGGCGTATCGTCGATTCCTTATATGAAGAACGCTGGTGGGACCCCTACAACCGCAACCTGCTAAAGGGTGATAAGCCTCTATACGATGATTGGTTTTTCAGCTTCACAGGAATCTGGGATACGGTTTACGAAAGCCGCACTGTTCCAACCCCTGTAGGCAGCAGCAGTACCGGAAACGGCGGCAAGCTGGATTTGATCGGCAACGGCGAGCAGCAGTTCTTTAATCAGAACCTGCTGATGGAGTTCGTCTATTACAAGGGCAACACTACGTTTAAGCCGCCCGATTTAGAATTTCGGTTCCTCCCTGTTGTTAATTACAACCGTTTGGAACTGCAAGAAGTGCAGGGGGTCAATGCCAATCCCAACGTCGGTACAACACGCAGCGACAGCCATATTGGTATTCAGGGGGCTTTTGTGGATTACCACCTGCGGAACGTGTCGGCAAACTACGATTTTGACAGCGTGCGGGTGGGTATTCAGCCCTTCACCAACGATTTCCGCGGTTTTCTGTTCAACGACAGTCCTGTGGGTGTCCGCCTCTTTGGAACGCGAAGTAATAACATTTTCCAGTACAACCTAGGCTGGTTCCGGCGTCTGGAAAAAGACACCAACAGCGGCCTGAACGATGTTGGCCAATCCTTGCGGGATGACGATATCTTCGTCGCCAACCTCTATTGGCAGGATTTGTTCAAGAAAGGTCTGATTTCTCAGTTCAGTGTGCTGCACAACCGCAACAATGAGGATGCCTTTTATTACGACAATAACGACTTTGTAGCCCGCCCTGCGTCTATAGGTTTGGAAAAACCACGCAGTTATCAGGTGACTTATTTGGGCTACGCGGTTGATGGGCATATCGGCAGGCTTAACTTGTCGGCCCAAGCCTATTATGCCTTTGGCGATGAATCTGTAGGCACCTTTCGCGATGCCAGCACAGATATCCAAGCCTTCTTTTTCGCAATGGAGCCTTCAATCGATTTCGACTGGTTTCGGCTGAGATCATCCTTTGTTTATGCCTCCGGCGACAGCGACCCCTTCGATGACAAGTCAACGGGCTTTGATGCTGTATTCGAGAACCCGTTGATTGCAGGAGCAGACACCAGCTACTGGATTCGCCAAGCCGTTCCCTTGATTGGTGGTGGGCGTGTGGCTCTATCCGGGCGCAACGGCATTTTACCCTCACTGCGCTCATCCAAAGAGCAGGGTCAGGCCAACTTTGCGAACCCGGGTTTGCGTATGGCAGGGCTAGGTTTTGATGCGGATGTTCTACCGACGCTGCGCGTTAGCGGCAATTGGAATCTCTTGCAGTTTGACGATACCACCGTTTTGGAAACGGCCCGCAATCAGGGCGGGGTTGACCGGACATTGGGGCAGGACATATCGCTGTCGGCAATTTATCGGCCACTCAATAGCCAGAACATTATTCTGCGGGGTTCTTACTCCCGTTTGTTACCGGGTGATGGCTTCAAGTCTTTGTTTGAGGACGAAAGCCCTGACTACTTCCTTTTTAATCTGGTTTTAACCTATTGAACCAAATAACTAAAATAATGGCGGCTCTTATGCAAAATGGATTCTGGCGATTAGATGCTGTTCGCAACATACTCGTAATGGGCGCAGTGCTGCTCGGGCTGGGAGCTGCGAGTACTCTGGTTTATGGTTCAAGCCAATATGAGAAAATCGACCGGCAGTACGTTACTGCGCCCCATGCACCGGCTACCCAAAGTGATAGTGATGTGGAGCTTAAAAGTGCTGGGTGCGTAAGTTGCCATACAGACTCCGATGCCAAGAACATGCATGTTAGCGAGTCGGTGAAGCTAGGCTGCGCTGATTGCCACGGAGGCAATCCAGAGGTCACATTCTCAGGAGTTCAGGGTGCCAACCTGAGCAACCTGACCTACAAATCCACGATGCAAAAAGCCCACGTTTTACCTCGCTACCCGGATGCCTGGCCCACCAGTCGAAACCCCGAACGCACTTACACGCTCTTGAACAAAGAAAGCCCGGAATTTGTGCGCTTTATTAATCCTTCGGATTTGCGTGTTGCTAATGAATCCTGTGGAGCCTGCCATCAGGGGATTGTTGAAGCATCAACCCGCAGTTTGCACAGCACCACAGCAATGTTCTGGGCGGCTGCTTCCTACAATAACGGTATTCTGCCGTACAAAGATCCCATTATGGGTGAGTCCTATAGCCGTGACGGCGTAGGAACGGTTCTGAAAGGCCCAAAGATACCCGAAGATCTGGAAGATGAAGCGGCAGCTATGGGAATTGTGCCGCAATTAATGCCACTGGCTGCTTGGGAAACGGTTAAACCGGGCGACATCTTCAGGGTGTTCGAGGATGGCGGTCGTAATATCGGAACCCTGTTTCCCGAAACAGGGTTACCCAATGCGCCCGGATTGATTCAACGCTTGGAAGAGCCCGGCCGCCCAGATTTCAAACAGTCAAACCGCGGGCCGGGAACAGGGCAGAGGATTGCTGTGCCTTTGCTGAACATCACCAAGACCCGTTTGAATGATCCACTTACCTGGTTCATTGGTACGAATGACCAGCCAGGTGACTACCGTCACTCCGGGTGCGCATCCTGCCACGTGGTGTACGCCAACGATCGTGAAGTTGCTCATTCGGGGCCGTACGCGCAGTTCGGGCACGATGGCAAAACTGCCACTAAAGACCCCACCATCAACAAAGCCGAGTCTGGCCATCCTTTGGAACACAAATTTACCCGGGCTGTACCCAGCAGCCAGTGTATGAGTTGCCACATGCATCAGCCCAATATGTTTATGAACACCTTTTTGGGCTACACCATGTGGGACTACGAGTCTGACGCACCCTTTATGTGGCCGGAAAAGCAGCAGTATCCAACGGCGGAAGAACGCCGGAAAGTGCTGGAACGCAACCCCGAAGGTGCAGCGCCAAGAGGAAAGTGGGCAGATCTGGATTTCTTGAAGAAGGTTTGGGAAAACAACGATCAATATAAGGATACCCAATTTGCCGATTACCACGGCCATGGCTGGAACTTCCGAGCGGTATTCAAGCGAGATCGCAAAGGGCACTTGCTGGATGAAGACGGTGAGATCGTCACCAATGATGACCCGGAAAAATTCAAAAAGGCGGTTCATCTTACGTCTACGCACCTAGACGCGGGTATGCATTGCGCGGACTGCCACTTCTCGCAGGACAACCATGGAAACGGATACCTATATGGTGAAGTGGCTATGGCTGTAGAAGTCGGGTGCAAAGATTGTCACGGCACCGCACAGGAGCTTCCCAACCTGTTTACCTCGGGGCCAGCCGCGCTCGAAGGTGGCACCGATATGTCGTTGATGCGAACACCCGATGGACGGCGACGGTTTGAGTGGATCAATAACGACCTTTACCAACGCTCAATCATGTACCCAGACAAGGAATGGAAAGTCAGTCTGGTGAAGAAGAGCGTTAGCAAAACCAGCGCGGACTACAACGAGAAGGCTGCTCGGGCCAAACTCATGAGTAACGACGTAACCGTGCAGCACTTCGGCGTTGACGTACCCGTGGAAGATCTGGCCCATTCCAACGACAAGATGGAATGCTATGCCTGCCATACCTCCTGGACCAATACCTGCGGCGGCTGCCACCTGCCCATAAAAGCCAATGAAAAGACCGAGCGGCACCACTATGAGGGCGGCGAAACACGCAACTTTGCCAGCTATAACCCGCAAGTCGCTGGCGACCAAATGTTTTTGTTGGGCAAGCACTCTCCGGGCAAAGGCGGAAAGTACGCACCCGTGCGCTCGTCTTCTGCCCTTGTGCTTTCATCCGAAAATGCCAACCGCGAAAAAATCTATATACAGCAGCCACCTATCGCAGCGAGTGGTTACAGTTCACAGGCATTTAACCCTCATTTCCCCCACACCACGCGCAAAACGGAAACCAAAACCTGTTCGAATTGCCATTTGGCTGAGGCCAACGACAACAATGCCATCATGTCGCAACTGCTGGTGATGGGTACTAACTCCATTAACTTTATTGGTTATTACGCTTGGCTCGGCACCGAATCGAATGTTACCGGTGTGGAAGTCACCGAATGGGACGAGCCGCAAGCGGTGATTGGCAGCTATCTGCACCGCTATGCCTACCCGGACTGGTTTAAGGATCATCAAGACAATAATGAGCGCCTGAAAACAGCCTATACGCACAGCTCCGGCAAGGCCCAGTGTGTGCAAATGCGAGGCGAGTATCTCTATGTTGCCGAAGGCACGAGCGGCTTCCGTGTTTACGATATTGCGTCTATCGCCAACAAAGGTGTCTCCCAGCGCATCATTACCGCACCGGCTAGCCCTTTGGGTCACGACACCCACGTCTCCAGTTCAAACGCGAGCTGCGTGGCTCTGCCGAGTAATCAACCCATTCGCCCCTCGTTAAACACTGGCGAGCTAATGCGCAAGACCAACCAGGAGCAGCCTTTCGCGCCTATTTATAATTACGCGCTGATCACCGATACAGAAGAAGGTCTGATTCTGGTGGATATAGACACGCTCATGGATGGAGAGCCCACCAATAATAAGCTCAAGCGCGCACTGACGTGGAATGAAAACGGTGTGCTCAAAGGCGCAAAACACCTCACCATTGGCGGAAACTATGTTTATGTGGCCGCAGATGCAGGCATGGTGATATTGGACCTAAGCGCCCCGCTCAAACCCAAAGTAGCCGCCGTGGTGCCCATGCAAGATGTGCGTGCCAGTGCCTTGCAGTTCCGCTACCTGTTTGCCACCAATGCGGAGGGTTTGCAGGTAATTGATGTAACCCATCCGGATAAGCCAAAACTCGTTTCTGAAGCAAGGCTTGCGATCAAAGATGCTCAAAAGCTCTACCTGTCCCGCACCTACGCCTATATTGCCGCTGGCAAAGAAGGTTTGTTGATTGTGGATATTGAATCCCCGGAGCAGCCCAAGCTGCACGTGCAGTTTGATGCAGGCGGGCGTTTGGGCGACAGTCGCGACGTGGTTGTTGGTGCCACCAATGCTTCACTGTTTGCCTATGTTGCTGATGGCAAAAATGGCTTGCAGATTGTTCAGCTCACTTCGCCCGAGCTGCAGCCGAACTTCTATGGCTTCAGCCCGGAGCCTGTGCCGAAGTTTATCGCCAGCTACCCCACAGCGTCGCCAGCCCTAAGTTTGTCGCGCGGGCTTGATCGGGATAGGGGGGTGGATGAAACCGGCGGCCAGATTGCGGTATTTGGCCGTAAAGGCTCAAGGCCTTTGAATAAAGGCGAGATGGAAAAGCTTTATCTCGATGAAAATGGAGAACCGTGGTTCGTAAAGGATTAGGGCAGGGCTCCTTACTTTGCGTTCGCCGTTTTATCGTCACTGAGAGCAAACAATGGCCGGGTTTATTCGAATAACAAGAATATTGATATTGTTGACCATGAGCGCGGTGTTGGGTGCGGCGTCGGCAACTGCCGGGCCATTGCCTCAGAACGACGACTACAAGCATATGGGTGTCGCAACCTGTGCATCGTCTATTTGCCACGGCAAAACGTCCGCTCAGACAGACGGCAATGTGCAACTTAACGAATACCGGCTCTGGTCTACCACGGATTTTCACTCACGGGCCTACCGTGTGCTGAGCAATCCCGAATCCAAGGCCATGGCGAAAGCACTGGGGTTAGCCAACGCCCAGAATGCGACTATCTGCCTCGATTGCCATACAGACCACGTACCTAGCGCTAGGCGTGGCCCCAAATTCCAGCTGACCGATGGCGTTGGCTGCGAGGGCTGCCACGGAGGTGCGGAAGACTGGCTAAGGAGCCACACCGAACCGAATGTGACGCATCAAGATAATCTTGATAACGGGCTTTACCCTTTGTCGGATCCGATAGCCCGCGCGGACTTATGCCTATCCTGTCACATGGGCACCAAAGACAAGTTCGCCACCCACGCCATTATGGCGGCGGGCCATCCGCGCCTAAGCTTCGAGCTGGACACGTTCACAGCTAATCAGCCCGCTCATTATCAAGTAGACGAAGACTATATTGCCCGCAAAGGCGATCACCCGGTGGGCTATTTATGGGCTGTAGGGCAAGTGGAAATGGCGAAACGGCAGCTCGCCCTGATTGACTCTCATAACCTTGGAAAAAGCTTGAGTAGAGGCTTGATAGAGCTGTCTATATACGACTGCCATAGTTGCCATCAAGGTATGAACCCCCGCCGTGGCAGGCCTGATGATTTCAGCTCCCAGCTGCCTATGGGAAGCCTGCGGTTGATGGATCACAGCTTCGATATGGTGGCCGTTATTATTAAAGCTACGGCACCGGCTAGCTACGAAAAATACGCCAGTTCGGTGCGGGATTTGCACAAAGCGCACAACACACCCAACGCTGTTGGCATCGCAACAGAAAAGTTGCGCGCACAGCTCGTTGAGTTGGCCGCTAATCTTAAACGTAAACCACCAAGCCCCGAGACCATAAAGGCGCTGCGCCAGCGTATTGCCGATAACAGCGCACGGGGCCGTTACGCTGATTACAGTAGTGCGGAGCAAGCATTTCTCGCTTTGGAATCTTTGTCCTACTCCTTAGGGGATCGGAAAAAGATAACAACTCAATTGGACAAAGTGTTTGCCAGTCTGGGTGATGAAACCGAATTTAATCCGAAGCGTTTTGCCACGGCCTGTACGGCATTAGCGAGAGTTTTGCCTTAGCAGCCTGCTTGAACACAATAAAAGACCATAAGAGACCACAGCCATGTTTCGATTATTGGGTAAAACACATCCGGGGGCTGTGCGTGAACAGAACGAAGATGCATTTTACAGCAATGACTCAACTGGGTTAGCGGCTGTGGTTGACGGTATGGGAGGTTACGCTGCGGGCGAAGTGGCCAGCGCTATTATTGTGGAATCTCTGGGTGAGCTGAACCCCTCGGCTGGAGGACTTGTGGCCGCCTTAATGGAATGCCACACACGCATTCTGCAGCACTCCAAAGTTCATCCGGAGAGCAAGGGTATGGGTGCAGCGGTTGTTGTGGCTAAATTGGAGCCCAAGCAGTTGAGCGTTTGCTGGGCTGGCGACTCAAGAGCTTATTTGTTCAACCGTGATACTGGCCTCAGGCGGGTTTCCAGAGATCACTCCTACGTACACTGGCTGTTTTCCCAAGGTAAGATTACTGAGGAGGAAGCCCGCAACCATCCCAAGCGTAACTTGGTTACCCAGTGTTTGGGGCTCAGCGCTCCGCAGCCGGAACTGACCACTGTGGCATGGAAACCGGGGGATAGTTTGCTGCTATGTTCAGACGGTTTGACAGATGAGCTGGATGACCGCTCTATTGAAAATACGCTGAATGAAGCTCTTAGCGCTGACGATTTCAGTGCGGTGGCAGTGGATGAACTGATTGCTGAAGCGCTTGAGGCAGGCGGCAAGGATAACGTTACCGTGTTGATAGCAGAAAACCTGCATGTGGCGGATGATATGCTTGATGAGCCAAACGTTGAGACATCTTCTGCAACACAACGGAATTCCTTGTTACCCATTCTATTGGGAGCAGGCGCTGCTGTTTTGGTGTTAACGATTGGCTTACTCTGGCACTTTAGCGGGTAGAGTAGCCAACAACCTCTTTTTCATAGTCAGTGAGTTAGGCGAGCCATGACAACACAACAAAACAGCCTGATATTTCTTCTCCGGTCTGTGAACGGTGAGCAACAGCTGCCGGTTGCTAAACAACTGAAAATGGGGCGCAGCGCTGAGTGCGATGTCGTGTTGGACCAAGGTGGTGCGTCCCGACAACATGCCGTTTTAACTCCAGACCCAGAAGGGGTGTGGGTCGAGGATAGCGGGTCCACCAACGGTACATTTGTGAATGGTGAACGCATTGAGCAAGCTTGCTTGCTCAAAGAAGGTGACCAGCTGCAGGTTGGCCAATCGATATTCACGCTCTTCATCAAAGCCCCCGTGGTGGAACAAGATCCGGATGCGACGTTGCTGTACGGTGCCAGCGCCGATCCCGATGCGACTTTACTGCATGGTGATTTGGATAAGGAAGAAGCTCAGGTACCTGAAGAGGCGCCTTTCGCCAAAGAAGTGCCCGATGATGACTCTAAGCCGGAAGCAGGTGATTCCAAAGCGCCGCCTTCTTGGGTTCTCAATAACCAGCAAAGCGTTGATGGCACCGCATTTTTTTCCAAGGATTCGTTGCCGGGATTACAGCCTAACAGTGAGGATCAAAAGATCCCCCAACAAGCAGTGGACGAGCCCACACTGATTGGCACGAGCGATCCGGTTGTGGGATTGCGCTTTCAGCTCATTGGGGAGGGTAAAAACCAATGGGAGATCGGTCGCTCACCGAATTCAGATGTAATGCTGAACCATGAGAGCGTGTCTGGTGCCCATGCACAAATCATCAATGACGCAGGTCGCTGGAAAGTCGTGGATCTCATGTCGGCCAATGGCACCTACGCCAACGGTAAAAAGTGTCTAACAGGCTATCTATCCAGTGGTGACCTTGTGTGCTTTGGCAGTGTGGAGTGTGCCTTTATGCTGCCGGAAGGCGAACAACAGCCGGAACCTATGGTTGAGTCTCGCAGCCCGACGAAAGTGTCTAGCACCGATATTAAAACCGCCGCTATTGCCTTTATAGCGACTGCTGCCGTGGCTGGCCTTGTCTTACTCATTGTAACGAACTTCTTTTAAACGATCGCTCACAATAAAAGTGAGCGATCTTCTCTTGGTTTAGGCCGTTAGAATTCGGCACGAAACCCTACTGAATATGAGCTAAAGTCGTAGCTGTCCTGTAACAGCAGAGTCTCATAGCGGATGAACGCCGAGCGACCGCCACTGAACACAGCGGATACCGAAGTGCTCAGGCTCATGTATTCAGTGTCTGGCTCATCGGCATTGATATTGAAACTGCCCGCTGTGACAGCCTGCGTGAACTCATTCCTGATATTAACGTCGTCGCTGTTTTCTTTGATGTATTCCAGCTCGACGGAGGGAATTAGAACGCCTCGACTCCAGCTAAACGCATACCCAACCCGAGTGCCCAAAGCGCTGATTAAGCTATCGGTTTTTTGCTTACCTAATGTCAGCCCAAGGCTGCCGCCTTTTTCGGTATAACCGTCAATGTTCAAGTCGGAATATTCCAGACGACCGTAAAGGGTATTTTGCCAGCGCTGATAGTTAAATTCGTAGCCAATACTTGTAGCAGCGGTCAGGCTTCGGCTACTTGTGTCTGAAGTCAACTGTTGTTGGATACTGGCGACGTTCACTTCACGCCTCACATCCAAGTCGCCCTGTGTCCACATGGCCAAACCATCTATATACAGGTTCGGGATAGGATAGTAATTGCCAAAAGAGACAAGAGAAAACGACTGGGCATTTTGACGCCCCTGCATCGAAGTAAAGTCCGTATCAGACTCACCCAGCCCTGCAGCAGCGCCGACTACTATGGTGTCACTGAATCGGTAGTCAAGCCCGAGTGTCACACTATATCCATCTTGGTCATAGCTCGGGCGATTAGCGGTTTCATTGCTTTCACCAACGCTGATTTTGCCATTGATAAAGGCACCCCAAGGGCTTATCCATTCACTGTTGCCCTCTCCATCGCCTACACCATTACTATCATCCGCACTCATGTCATCAGCAGAACTGTCGCCTTCAATAGGGCCATCACTATCAACAACACTGTCGCCAGCACCACCACCGCTTAGGCCACCCTGCAAAGCCTGAGCTAAGGGTAGATTTTTCCCCATTACCGCCAAGTTTAAGCCGTCGATGCTGATGGGGTTTCGGGCCGCGCGAATCTCTTTTAGCCTAGCGTTTATGTTGCTGGACTGCTGTCTTTGCAGTTGCCGCATGGCCCGCACTTGTAACTTGGCGTGCTGTCCTGAAAGCTGTTGCGCAAGCTGCTTTTGTTCTTCAGGGGTGAGATCGGCTATGTCTTCACAGGGTATGCCGGTGCTCTCTTGTTCACACGCTTCCACAACAACAGCGAAGGTGCTGGCTTCTTCGGGTGTCAGGTTATCTGGCATGGCAACGCCGTTTTGTCCCGGCTCTACGCCAACGTTGACAGTAACCGTCGTTTGGGAGGTTCCGCCAGGGCCCTCCAAGGTGTAGTTGAAAGTGTCTACACCCGTGAAATTATCCGGGGGAGTGTATTCAACAGTAGACAGACTATTGGGACTGGTAGTGACTGTTCCGCCTTGTGCGGTATTGCCACTCGTACTCGCTATAAAGGCCGGAAACCCGGCAACAAACTCAAACCAATCGTTTTCTCTAACGGGCAGGGTAACAGCGCCAGTATTTTCTGGCAGATAGAAAGTATCTCGAACAGCCTGAATAGGGGCACCATCATTGGTCACCTCAATATACACCGAGGCCTGATCCGAGCCAGAGTTGTCCTCTATGGTGTAACGAATCTCTGCTGTCCCTATAAAACCTTGAGCAGGCTCGAAAGAGGAACCGTCAGAGTTGGTTCGAATAATGCCCTGACCTTGAACGAGCTCAAAATCTGCAAGGGTGAAGCCTGTAAAGCCATCGTCGAATATATCGTTGAGAGCCGGTGCGAAAGAGGTTGTCACACCGGGCTGTTGGACATTAAGCGTGTAATAGTCGTCGACGGCGACTGCTGCGAAGGCGTAAGGGTTGGATAGCAGCAACAAAGCGCTTGTAATAATTTTATTTCGATTTTCCATAATCAGGCCATAAGCAGTGGGTTGGAGTCAGTATAAGACACTGCTGAATTATTGCGTGGTATTGGCCTTAAAATCTCACCCTTTCAGGGCCAAACATGAAGACCATCCGTTGGAAATGAGTTCATCAACATGATGCTTGCGTGTATAATGATAAACATTCGTATTATCATTAATTGCCAGATCACCTTTCCTCTTAAAGAGGTAACGCCAAAGGATCACGTAGATACGCCATGGCCATTCCTGCTCTCGATCATTTATTTACCGGTAAGTTGGAGCGCTACCGAGATGCGCTAGTTTTGAAGGGTCAGGATCAACGAGTGGGTGTACCTGCCAGTGATCTGGCCTCAGAAGAGGGGGTTGCTCGGCTGCTCTCTCGATACCGGGATTCGCAATCGGGTGATGACCAGCGCGCGCTGATTTCGTTATGGTCCAAGCACTATTTCGCAAAACTCACTGTGCCTGTGGTGGTCGCCAACTTAATGTCTGGGCATGATTTGCCCGTTGCTCTTGATCAGGTAGAAGTGATTCTAGATGAAAGCGGGTTGCCCGAGGCATTCCGTTTAGCCCATGAGGGAGGGCCTTTTCAAACGGCTCCTTTGGATTCTTTTGAGCGTTTCAGAGCCTTGTTGGATCTAAATTTCGCGCCTCTTATCGAGGGCTGGTGTACCCACATAAAGATCTCACGCCGTGTACTCTGGAACAATGCGGCCAATTATTTCGAGTGGCTTATCCGCACTTTGGAGTCAGCAGGATTACCAGATAGCCTCCTGTTGGATGGTCAGCAACTTGTAAAGTTGGTTAAGCGACCGAACGGCCTTTCGAACCCAATGGCAAATCCGGTTCGTTACGTAGAACGAGGAGCAGGGATAGAACCACAGCGCCAGCGACAACAATGTTGCTTGCGCTATCGGTTGCCGAATCTGCCCCTTTGCCAGAACTGTCCACTGATAGAGCGTCCTCCGAAAGGAGCGCTTTTACCAGACTGAAATGCGGCAATGGGTTGTAGCTCTATGCTACCGCGATGCGAGCACCTTCCCGGTGAGGATGCGGTAGTACGGACATAGTTACCCCGTAGATATCTTTCAGAGTTTGTTGGTTCATCAACTCGTCAGGTGTGCCTTCCGTTAGCAGCCGCCCACCGTGCAAGGCTACCAAATGGTCACAAAATCCGGCTGCCATGTTGATGTCATGTAGCACGACTACAACGCCTATATCCAACTCCTTTCCCAATTTACGCACCAGAGAAAGCACTTCAATTTGGTGAGCGACATCCAAAGCAGAGGTAGGCTCATCCAACAGCAAGAAACGGGCATTTTGAGCTAGCAGCATAGCTAGCCAAACTCGCTGGCGTTCCCCACCAGACAGTTCATCGACGCTACGGCCTGCAAAACGTTCAGTGTCGGTCAGTGCTAAGGCTCTTTCTACCTGTTGTGCGTCTTCATGGGAGAAACGCCCCAATGCGCCATGCCACGGGTAACGCCCAAAACGAACCAGTTCTTTAACGGTCAAACCATCCGTTGCGGGCGGTTGCTGCGGCAGATACGCCACCTTCTGCGCAAGAGAACGGTCACCCCAACGATGCAACTCCTTGCCCTCCAGAGTGATCTGACCTGCGGTAGGTGTCAGTTGGCGCGCCAGAAGTTTCAATAGTGTGGACTTACCAGACCCGTTGTGGCCAATCAGGCCTACCATCCGGCCTGGGGCAACCTTAAGGTCGATAGGGTGAAGAAGCGTTTTGTCTTCCAAGCTAAAGCTAGTAGCACTCAGTGCGAACATGGCTCGATCTCTCTTTGTAGTGTCGAGTGGTCAGGATCAACGTGTTGGCATTAATAGCGACTTGGCATTCGGTACATCCGTACCAGAAAATAGCCACCTCCAATCAGAGTGGCTACCAAACCCGCGGGCAACTCATGGGGATACACCAGTGAGCGCGCCAGCCAATCGGCCCATAGCATCAGCAAACTGCCAATAACAAAGGCGCTTAGAAGTTGTGGTAAGGCGCGTTGGTAACCTAAAAGCCGTGCCAAATGCGGTGCCATCAAACCCACAAACGACAAGGGGCCAACAACCAGCGTTGCAGCAGCGGTCATAAGCGCCGCAATCAATAGAAGTAGCAGTCGAGCCGGTGCCAGTGGCAAGCCCAGTGAGCTGGCGGCAGTGTCGCCCAAGGGCAGAAGGTCTAGCCATCGACTTGCTAGAACAGCCATCAGTGCGAGGATAGGTGTTGCAATAACAAGGGTCCAAGCGTCGGATTGTCCAGAAAGCCAAGTAGAACCCGCCAACCAGTTAAGTAGCATGATTGATTGGGCGTCGCCCATCGCCAAAATCATGCGAATACCTGCATCTAAAAGGGCTGAAAGAGCGATACCACCTAAGAGCAAGCGCTGCGGAGAAAAGCCGCTTCGCCGGCTCAGTATGAGCAGCATCAGCAGAACCAAAGTTCCGCCAGCACCTCCGGCCAGAATCTGCAAAGTGCGGCTGCCGCTGCCAACCGTAAGAATTAATAGCACCATGCCTAACGCCGCGCCTGTGCTAATACCTAGTAGTTCTGGGCTAGCCATGGGGTTTCGGGTCAATCTTTGAACAATGACACCAGCACCTGCAAGCAGCCCACCGGCCATTAGCGCTGTGATCATTCGCGGCAGGCGCATTGCTAGGAGTGCACTCTCTCCGTCGAAGCTGGTCCAGCGCCAGCCTTCCCATGTGGGGCCGAGCGACAATGTAACCGCCAAGCTTCCGAGAGTGATCAAGCACAATAACAGGAAGCCAGTTTTCGAGAACTCACGCTGGGTTGTGGCCAGAGATGCCGGCTGGGATGGTCGAGCGGACATTAACCGGTTGCGGCTCAATACCCATAACAATACTGGCCCGCCAATCAACGCTGTGGCGGCGCCGGTTGGGAACAACATGTGTCTGAATACAAAAGTGAGTTGTTGGGCTATGCCATCGGCGATCAAACAAACTAACGCGCCGGTAAGGGCGCTTGTGAGCATGCGCTGGCGCAGCGTTCGTGCGCCCAGTAGACGAGCAATAGCCGGTGCCGCCAGACCAATGAACCCAACCACGCCCACATGGCTTACTGTAAGAGCTGTGAGATAGACCGCCAGAGTCAACGCTAGAATGCGGATAATGTTTGGAGACAACCCTAACGATTTTGCTCCCTCGGTTCCTAGATCCAGCGCTTGCAGCGGGCGCAAGAGAGCTAGCGCCAACCCAGCTGCAATCAGCAAACGGGGCAGCAATGCAAGAGTGCTGTGCCAATCGTTTTGGCTGAGCTCCCCGGCTCCCCAAATGAATAACCCAGCAAGTTGTTCCTGATTGAACAACAAAATCACCGTGTTTATCGCCCCTAGGTAAAGGCTTACAATCAGCCCGCAAAGGGTAAGCGATAGCGGATCGAACCCGCGCCTAGCCCCCATCAACAAAACCAAGCCAAGAGCCGCGAGCCCACCAACCATGGCCCAGATTTCGCGCCAAATGAGAAGCGAGGGTGCCATCAACATGATTAACCCCAACGTTAGCTGAGCGCCAGCCGCGACGCCTAGTGTGGTTGGAGCGGCCAAGGGGTTGCGCAAGACTTGCTGCACGAGTGTTCCCGCAAACCCAAGTGCGGCACCGGTTAGCAGGGCGATGGTTAATCGTGGTAGCAGGGTGTAATGCAGAACAGCTTGTTCAAAAGTTGCAGACTGATTAAGTACAAGAGCGCCGGGTAAGCGCAACAAATTTTCCAAACTAGTAGCAGGAGATAAGAACACACCTGCCGACAGTGTTAACACCACTAAGAGAAGCTGCCAAAGCTGAGGCTGGCGCTGTAAAGCAAGTTGCTTCATGGTTGTTGCTCCTGAGCACCTTGCAACAGTTGGTCCGCCAGCATGCGAGCCATACGGGGTACGCTCACCACGCCGCCGAACGTCCAAACCGGCCCAACACCAATTATTCGACCACTGCGTGCCATGGGAAGATAAGGCCAGAGGCCGCTTTCCTGCAGACGCTCCCTATCTGCCTCCGGCCACGGCCGTATATAGATTAACCAAGCATCGGGCTGGCCGCCCAAGTCTGCAATGGTTCCCGGAGTGAAACCCCATAGATTGGTAGGTCGGTGCCACGCATTGGTGAGGCCAGCTTGTTCCAGAGCTTGGTTTAACATGGAGTTGGCACCGTGAACACGCACACGCCGGTCGTCTAGAAAACGGACAATAAAAGCGGTATTCCCAGCTAATCCAGTCTTCCAAAGCTGCTCTCGGGTGGCTGCAAGATCCTGCTCAGCCTGCGCAATAACAGCTCGAGCCTTATCTTCAAGGTCAAGTATTTTTCCTAAAGCGAGCAGGTGTTCACGAGCCTTGACCCACGGGTTCGAACCGGATTCGTAGGTTGTTTGCACCAACGTTGGCGCGATGGCTCGCAAAGCGGGCACTGCTGCTTCTAAGTGCCCGGAAACCAAAATCAAGTCCGGCTTGAGAGATCGAATGGCTTCTAGATTCGGGGCCTGACGTCGGCCCACAGATTTTATAGACTCCGGCGCCTTCGGCTCCACGACCCATTGCCGGTAACGGTCTATTTCCGCCACGCCTATTGGGGTAACGCCCAGCGCCAGCAAATGCTCTGCCAACCACCAGTTCAAAGCCACAATGCGCTTTGGGGGCACGCCCTGTTTCAAGTCGCCGGCGTTGTGCAGCATTAGGCTATCCGCACTAGCAGAGAAGCTCAGCAGCAGAAAAGCGAGGGCTCGCAGCACGAGCCCTGAGCGCTTACCAATCAACATGCCATCAATAGTCCACGGAGTAGGATAGGGTATAGGCTCGGCCCTGACCTTTGAAATCGAAGAGCTTTTCGAAGCCATAGAATAGCTGAGCCCGCTGCCCCCAAACGGTGTCGTATTGCTTGTCCAACAAGTTGGTGATGGAGAAATTGAGACGACCCAAAGGCAGCTCACGCGACGTTAGTAAGTCGAATGTTGTAAAGCCGTTTATTTCATCGCCAGCATCGTCTTCAATACCGAACGCATGGGAGCCTTGGAGACGGGCCGAGTTCTGGTTGTCCCTCCACTGAACAAAAGCTGTGGCATTAGGAAGGCTCGCGGCGGTTACGAGATTCTTTTGCCAATCGCCACTCGCATCTTCTACTTCGGAGCGCGCGTAGTGGGCTGTTCCGCCGAAAGACCATTGCCGGTTTGCTCGCCAGGTGAGAGCGCCCTCAAGGCCGTAATCCCGGGTTTTGTTATCAACCACATCTACTGTGAGCGTAGTTCGGTTGGTTACTGCTTCTTTATCCGACCAAGTGTAGTAGGCGGCTACCTGCACATCCCATTGCACCTGGTAAGTACGCCAACCAAGCTCCACCTGATTGGTTTTCAACCCCGGTACCGTGTTGTCATCAATGTTCAGAGAGTCGGTGAGAACATAGTGGCCATCATTCAGGCTATAGTTCCCGCGACCAGCCACCTTGCCGGGATCCGGGATCTCGAAACCCTGACTCACATTAGCCCAAACTTGTTGGTCGTCATTTAAGTTATAGATAGCACCGGCGTTTAACAGGGTGACATCGTAGTCGTTCTGGCCGCCCGGAATCGTATCGGCACTCGTTACCAAGCCACGCTCAACCTCGACTGCTTGTTGTGTGCCTATAAAGTCTTCCATATCAAGCCGGGCATGCCTCTGCCGAATTCCGGCATTCAGCTGGAGCCGTTCGGTGGCCTGCCATTCAGCCTGAAAATAGGCAGCAATACCTTCCACACGATAGTCCGGATAGCGATCGATGGTAAATTCTTCATCAAATGTCATGCCGCCGCTCGGAAACGCGGTTGCGTTGTCGAAAATCATTTGATTTGCAGAGAAGTCTTCGCGATCAAGATCTATGCCGTAATTGAGCCGAACGCTGCCAAAGTCTTTTGCCAAAAGCCCTTTTATTAGGTACTGACGGGTATTCTGTTGAGATGCGCCGAAGTAGCTTTGGGGCAAGGTTGCGCGCTGATAAGGGTAGGGGTGAAAGCTGGACTCCTCATTACGCATCGAAGCTTGTAAGTACGCTGTGTGACCCAGAAAATCCAGATGTTGCCACGCCAAATTGAACATGTACCGGTCGGTTTGGGGATCCCGGTCGCTAGAGAAGCCTTTGCGGATTTCGGGGTTATTTATCTCGGCAAGGTAAGGCCCCAGCCAAGCCCCTTGATTTCCACGGTAGCCGGAATTGTATAGCTGGGCTGTCAGGTCGAGTTTCTGGTTCTCATTGATGCGAACCTGGGTGCTGCCCATTACGTCGAGGCTGCGGTTGTACTGCAAATCTGTTTGGGAAATATCTGGCATGATGGCATCGCCATTCCCATCGTACATTGCTCCATTGTCTTTTGTTGCAAAGGCGAGCCGGCCTTTGAGAGTGTCGTTGCCTCCGGAAATGGATTGGCCGAAGCGAAGTTGCCGATCCTCAGTATTATTGAAGCCACTAGAAGCACCTACTTCCGTACTGAACCGAGCCTCTCCCTCCCGACCTTTCTTGGTAATGATATTCACGATGCCACCTGTGCTACCGCCACCGTATACTGCCGTAGCACCGGAAAGCACCTCTATGCGGTCGACGTTGAATGGGTCGATAGAGTCGAATTGCCGGCTTAGCCCGCGGGAGCCATTGAGAGACACGCCATCAATCATTACCAGCACACTTCGACCGCGCATATTCTGGCCATAGTTGGTTCGGGTCTCGGGTGCCAAATCCATGCTGGGCACCAGTTTACCGATGACCGTTTTCAGGTCCTGACCAGCGTGGAACTGCTCTTCCAATTCTTCACCCTCAAGAACCCAAACAGAACCGGGAATCTGGCTTATTTGAGCTGGCGCGCGGCTGCCAACCACAACCAGTTCATCCAGAGACGTTGATGAGGCATGCACTGCAAATGGCGCAGCTATGGCCAAAGATAAAAGGGTTCGAGAAACGGTGTGTCGGGCAGCCATTGTCACTTTCTCCTGATAAAATTAGAGCGCGATTGTAAATGATTATCAGATAGATTCAATGGGTGTGCGATGTGTCGAAAAACTTGGTGAGCTTTCTCAACCAATGGAAGGGCAGGTAAGTTTGGGTAAAAGAACGGTAAAACAATAAATTGAGTGGGCAACTTAACATTAAACGTTAAGGCGCTACACAAGTGGTTGCGCAGCGCCCAACCAATATCTATTCAAAGGTTCTTGGGCGAACCGAATCTGGTTTGAGGAATGGCTTCTCTCCAGTGTTGTTATGATCCCCAAGAACATGTCCGTCGGTTTCCCGGGCTTGTCCATACATCGAATGCTTGTGGAATCGCTCCTGTGTCTTTTCCAAAGTGTCTTTTACATCACCTGTATAACGTGGGTCTTGTGGTCGTTCCTGATTGCTCATGTAATAGGCAATGTCCCACGCCTCCTGATCACTCAGGCTGTTAGGTTGGCCTAATGGCATGTTGTTTTTGATAAAGCCCGCCGCAGTGAATACCCGCACGATGCCCGCACCCCAGTTGTTCGACATATCCCCCCAGATTGCAGGGAAAACTGTGTGGTTACCTACGCGTAAGCCCTCGCCATCGTTACCGTGGCAAACAGAGCAATTCTCCTCAAATGCGGCTTCTCCGCGCGCATAGCTCAGTTTCGCTGGGCGATCCGGCGCGGGAAAGCCCCTGCCGTAGATGGGTTTTTCCGGGTACATGGCGACACCCTTTGCCAACCATTGGTGGTAGGCAGACAGTGCAAGCATGTTGTCACTGCCGTACTCCGGGGGTTTTCCGTTCATTGAGTAGGTAAAGCAGCCTGCAATGCGTTCTTCCAGATTATTCACGTGGTCGTTCTTTCCACGATAGTTGGGAAGAGTCACCGCTGCTGGCCAAACCGGGGCACTAAAGGGCATGCGGCCTTCACCCATGTGACAGCTGGAACAGTTCATGTTGTTGAAAACATTCTCGCCCCTTAGTTGTTGGGTGTTGGTGAAAAGATCGTAGCCCCGCCTAATGACGCGTTTCAGCTCAGGGTGAAGGCTGGCGTTTTCCAAATCTTCCATGGTAGGTGGGATATGCACCAACTCATTTGCTTTGGGAGCCGGGTAGCCCAGTTCTGTCAACGTATTGATGTACTGCTGGGTAGTGTCGTCGGTCGCTGCGGCAGTGGCTGAAAACAATAGGGTTCCCGACAGCGCAACGTAGCTAAAAGTGCGAATCATGATGTGAAAACCCTCTTAGTTGGCCGAAGCGCTCTGGCTAGCAAGCCAAGCCGCGACTGCATTGATATCGTCATCACTCATTCTGCGAGCAATGGAGCCCATCAGGTCTTGCGTATCGTTTTTTCGGGTACCTGCTCTCCACGCTTGTAGCTGGGTTTTTATGTAGCCTGCGTGTTGACCGGCAATGCCCGGGAAAACAGCACCAGCACCTTGGTTATCGGGACCATGGCAGCTTTTGCATGAAACAACGTAACGCGACCAGTCGCCACGCTCCGCCAATTGTTGTCCGCGCTTGAGCGTTGCCTCGTTAGCACTTTCACTGCCTTTACCTTTGGTAGCAGGCAGACCGGCATAATAAGCGGCGACATCTGCAATTTTCTGATCGTCCAGCATATTCACAAAAGGCATCATGCTGGCACTGCTGCGCTTCCCGGATTTGTAGTCGTGTAGTTGTTTGCTGATATAGGCTGCGTCCAATCCTGCCAACCTAGGCCAAGACTCACCCCCGGGGATGTTCATGCCGCTACCATCTGCTTGATGGCAAGCCATACACACGGCGGCGGATGCAGCGCCCCTTGTTGCATCTGCCTCGGCAAGCGCGAAACCGGAGCAGGCGGCGAGTCCCAAGGCAGTTAACAGTATAGGTAGTTTCTTCATATATGATTTCCCTCTCGATCAACGAACGCCATTTAAGAATGGTCTATTTTTGCAGTCTTGGCCAAGGTGCCTGTTTCGAAAAATTATTATTTGATAAAGATCAATTATTAACGCTATCAAGACCAAGCCTTCTAGGGCCAAGCTGGGCTTTCTGATGCAACGTCCTAGTGCGAATGTCCCGGGCGTTGAGCTACACTGATCCGATGCTATCCATCATTTTCTCTCTATTCACAACGGTCATTGCCGTAGCGACCTTCTTGCCCCTCTGGCGTAATCCTCACTGGAGCATTCGGGTTTTTGATTTTCCACGCCTTCAATTGGCGGTTTTGGCGGCATTATTACTCGTCGCTCAATGGGTGTTTTTGGATCTGACGCAACCCCTGAGCAAAACGCTGGTTGTTGCCGCGGGGAGTTCCTTGCTCGCCCAGCTTTGGTGGATTCTGCCGTACACGGCAATATGGCGGAAAGAGGTCAAAGACGCTCGCAACAGGCACCCTGGGCGCACTTTGACCATACTTACGTCCAACGTGCTTACCCCTAACCGCAACGCAGAAGCCCTGCTCACGCTGGTCGAGACGCATAAGCCGGATGTATTGGTAACGCTGGAATCGGATCAGTGGTGGGAAAATCAACTGGCGGCGTTGGAAGGCGACATGCCTTACACCATCAAGTGCCCCTTGGATAACCTTTATGGCATGCATGTTTTTTCGCGGCTGCCATTAAGCGAAACGCAAGTGTGCTTTCTAATCGAGGAGAAGGTGCCTTCGATGCACGCATTGGTTGAGCTATCCACCGGCGATAAGGTGCGTATTCATTTTGTACATCCGGCCCCGCCTAGCCCCACAGAAAATGATGAATCGAAAGAGCGGGATGCGGAACTGGTTATTGTCGGGCGAAGTGTGGCCGACAGCCAAGAGCCGATTATCGTTACCGGCGATCTCAACGATGTAGCTTGGTCGCCAACAACCCGCTTGTTCAGAAAAGTCAGCGGCTTACTGGACCCAAGAGTAGGGCGCGGGTTTTACAGTACTTTTCACGCAGATTATCGGTTGTTGCGCTGGCCTCTTGATCATCTATTCCACAGCCATCATTTTACGCTCGCATCCATTACTCGGCTTCCCTCCATCGGTTCCGACCATTTTCCGTTATTGACTCAGGTGGTGCTCGCTCCGGCGAGAGGGCAAGATCAAGAACCTCTGGCCGAAGATGGTGACGACCGTAACCGCGCGCGCGAGCTTGCAAGGGAGCAAGGTGCGAGCAAACACGATGTGCCAGAGCCGGGTGAGTAAAAAAAAGGAAAGTTTCGATGACTAAACACAGCCTATTTGCACTGACCATTGCGATGACGCCCATGCTGGCTTCTGCAGAGATTACCTCTGCCATCTTATACCCCTCGCATGCTGAGCTGACTTGGGAGGAACCTGAGCAGGTAGGTTCCGGCGCTGGAATCCTCAATATTGAGGGCTTGCCCGTCAGCCTTCAGGACCAGACTTTGCAAGTTCAGATAAGTGGTATTAGCGGGTTGCAAATCCAGCAGGTTCAGGTCAGCCGAATGGAGCAGGCAGAGTTCGTTGCGGATGAAACCCGGCGAATCCGCAAGGAGCTGGCAGAGGTTACCTTGCACATTCAGGAAAAAGAGGACTTGATTCAAGCGTGGAATCAGCAGGTAACACTTATGAGCAATGCTGCTGAATCGCCCCATGAGCTCTCGGCCTCAGAGTTGAATGACATGGCCGTCGCTTTGAAAGATACAACACAGAGTGCGCTCGGGGAGATAAGGGCTATTCGCGCGAGAATGACAGATGATATCGCACTGAGAGACCGCTTAACTCGGGAGCTGTCCCAAGTGAAACAAGGCGCAAAGGCAACCAAGCAAGTACGTTTACGCTATCAGGCCCCGGCATCCGGTGAGCTGCAAGTAACCCTCAGGTTTCAGACTCCGGAAGCGCGGTGGCGGAGCGAATACAGCGCCCGCCTTAAAACAGAACTCAAGGGTCAAACTGGTGGTGAGGTCGCGCTAGAACACTTGGCCGTTGTTCAGCAGTCCACCGGAATGGATTGGCACGGCGTGGACCTGCGCCTTGCAACTGCAAATGCCCGCAGGGGAACGGCAATGCCACCAATGTATTCGTGGGTAGTCAGCCCCGAGCAGCCGCTGGCGTTCCGTTCAAAGGCGTCCGCGCCTATGGCTGATATGCAGGCGGAGTCGCTTATGGGGATGGAGTTAGAGAGTGCAGCGGTTGTTGAAAGGCAGAGCACATTCACCCAAAGCTATCGTTTGTCACACCCAGTGGATGTTCCTAGCGGCACTTCGGGCCAACGGTTAACGGTTGCGGAGCATAGGATCCCGGTTGAAGTTGCCATTTGGACTGCGCCAGTAATGGATGCAACCGGCTACCTCCATGCAACGGGTAAATTTCAATCTGAAACACCCATACCGGCCGGGCGGCTTACCTTGTACCGGGAGGGCCAGAGCCTAGGTGAAACCCAGCTCCCAGCGTTAACGAACGGTGAAGAACTCACCCTCGGATTCGGGGTAGATGAGGGTGTGCGGGTAGCCGTAGTGAACGAGCTTGAACGTACCGGTGAGGAAGGCGTGTGGAAAAGTGAAAATGTTCAGCGCCGACAAAACCGTTTTGAGATTACAAACCATCACTCACAGGCTGTGCAGGTACGGGTTTTTGATAGGCTCCCTGTATCTCAAAAAGACATTCTGACCGTTAAACCGTTGGACATCAGCGAGCCGGTTGAGCGAGATGTTGATGATAAAAAGGGTGTTCTGGCCTGGGACCGACAAATACCTGCGGGCGAGACGCTCACTTTAAAATCCGGTTTTGAAATTCGAGTTCCCGAAGGAACTGCACTTCCGCGGCTTTAAGTTGCACCTAGGGGCACGGAAGTGCCTCCACATATCCAGAGAGCTTATTTCGGGTAGCCGGTGATATCCCGGATTTTTTGATACAGGGGCTGCAACTGCGGGTACATACGCAAGTAAACTTCAGAATAGAGCCTTTCGTATAGCTCCCGCGCTTCCGGGTTGGGTTGAAATACATCGCCCACCCGGGTCATTTCCGCCACAGCTGTTTCAAAATCCGGGTGCAGGCCAAGTCCCACTGCTGCATCGATGGCTGCGCCCAGTCCAGAGGTTTCATAAGTGTGGGGGCGCTCAGCGGGTAAGCCGAATACGTCGGCCGTTAACTGCATGGCGGCGTCGCTTTGGGAGCCACCGCCAGCTACCCGGAGCTTTCGAATTTTAACGCCACTGCGTTTTTCAATTTTTTCTTTACCTTCCCGAAGCGCGTAAGCCAGCCCCTCCAGAATTGCCCGGTAAATGTGCGAACGGGTGTGCACATCGCCAAACCCGATAATGGAACCTTTGGCTTCCGGCCCGGGTTGGCGCACGCCGGGTGACCAGTAGGGTTGCAACATCAAGCCCATGGAGCCCGCAGGTACGGCTTGCACGAGTTCATCGAACAGCTCTTCGGGCTCGATTCCGCGATTCTCTGCAAGTTCGCGCTCCCGTAAGCCAAACTCCTGCTTGAACCAGCTCACCATCCAGAACCCACGATAGATCATCACTTCTGTGGAGTAATGACCGGGCAAGGCGGAAGGGTAAGGAGGCATCAATCGAACCGGTTCCACATAGCGCTTGTTGGTGGCGTTTATCGTAGCGGTTGTGCCGTAGCTCATACAGCCGATATCCGGCGTTAAGCCACCCGATCCTAGTATTTCACAGGCTTTGTCAGAAGCAGCTGCAATCACTGCTAAGCCTTCTCTTACGCCAAGATGTTTAGCGGCCTCTGCGGTCAAGTGGCCGAGGGTAGAGCCAGGGCTAACCAGTTTAGGCAGCATGGATTTCTTTATTGGCATAAGGTTCCATTTGAAATCCCGCTTGCCAGCCCAGCGATGTCTTTTGTAGTCGAACGGTAGATAGCCCACTTGGCTACCCGTAGAGTCGCGGAATTCGCCGGTCAATCGATAATTTAAGTAGCCTGACAACAAGACAAAATGCCGGGTTTTTTTCCATATTTCCGGCTGGTTTTGGGCAATCCAATTGGCCTGAGTGTTTTCCCGAAAGCGGTTAATGGTGTCTTCAAGTCGTGCCAGTTTGAAGAGCCAACCCCAAGGCCCTTTAACTGGCCCATCGACTTTAGCGTGGCGCTGGTCGAGCCAGATAATCGCTGGGCGTAGAGGCTTGCCATGTTCGTCTAGGTTAATCACGGTGCCGCGCTGGGTTGTGAGGGTAACGCCCGCGACTCTGTCTGGCGTGACGTCTGTAGACTCCCAAAGCTGATCACAAGCCTTGCCTAGGTTTTCCCAGAAATACTCCGGGTGCTGTTCCGCCCAGCCCGGCTGCTCTGAAAAATAGGGTTGAATCTCCTGCCTGCCTTTGGCAATAAGGTTGCCACGGGTATCGAAGAGCAGGGCGCGTACGCTTTGGGTGCCATTATCGATAGCCAGAATCAGTGGATCAGAAGGCATGTGACAACCCCGGCTGGAGCGGGAGAGAATAGGCTTCGCGCCAAAGGGCGAGATATCGGGCCTCTTCCGCGCACCATTGTTCATCGTCCCAGCTCAAGGCGCTTTGGCAGTATTGTCTTAGTTTTGGAAGCAACAGCTTTCCACCATGGGGAAGGATTAAGCCAAGTCGGGTACGGCGTAGCATCAGATCATCCAGATGCGTTACGCTCTCCTGTTCGCAGGCCCAAATTACTTCAGCCCAAAGCAATTCGCCCGGTATAGGGCCGGAAGCCGTATCTGGTTGAACAGGTTCCAGTGGGCCAGCCTTTAGCACAGAGGGCAGATCTGATCCATAAAACCCGACTAGCCGTTGCCAATTCTGATGGCTTATATTGCCGGGCTTTTCAGGTGAAGGCGTGGGTCGGAATACCGGGTCACGCTCTGGCCGCAGCCTATCTTTAGTGCTCATGCCTCGGGTAAGGGCTTCTCGCGCGATCAGGCGAAAGGTAGTGAGTTTGCCGCCTGCGATGCTGATTAAGCCTTTGTCTTCCCGGAATTCATGCTCGCGGCTTTCTTTGGACGGCGTCTTGGATTCCGCCGTCTTTTGTGCAGAGGTAACAACCGGCCGAACGCCTGCCCAAGTTGAGAGAACATCACGTTTGGTGACTACGGCACTGGGGAATAATCTGCTCGATATACGCAGGAGGTAATCGACTTCTTCACTGCTGATGCGCGGCTCTATATCCAGATCTTCTTTATGATCAAGATCCGTTGTCCCTAATACGGTTGTGCCGGCCCAAGGAAAGGCGAAAACCGGGCGTTTGTCGTCCGGGTGGAACAGGGAAACAGAGCAGGAAACCGGCAACGTCTGCCACGGAAGAACCAGATGGCTGCCGCGCAGTGGTCGTATGGTCATGGGCTGTTCGTCGCTCTCCGGCTGCTGGAGCCGGTCGGCCCAAACCCCGGTGGCGTTGATAACCAGCGGCGAATCAACAGTAAACGGTTGGGCATTGCCCTCGGCCTGAACCTCAAGGCCGCTGACTTGTCCATCGGTGCGGATTACTCTTGCGGCTTTAAGGTAGTTCAAGCACCAGGCGCCGTCGTGGCGAGCCTCTGCGATAACCCTTTGCACCAGGCGAGCATCATCGGTTACAGCGTCGGTAAAGCCGCTGGCGCCCGTCATTTTCTCGGTATTGAGGCCGGGTACCCATTGCAGCGTTTCGCCCGGAGTCAGAAAGTGACGGGACTTGGAACGGGAGATCCAGTCGTAAATCCGAAGCAAAATCTGAAACAGTCTTGGCCCGGGGAATTGGCGTTGAAAGTGCGGCATGATGAAGCGCAGAGGTTCTATAAGCCCGGGCGCCTCAGCCATTAACCTTTGCCGCTCGGTAACAGCGTCTCTGGTAAGCCGGTATTGCCCGCTGCCCAGATACCGAAGGCCTCCATGCACCATTTTCGAGGAGCGGCTGGAGGTTCCCCAGGCAAAGTCCTTTTGCTCTACAAGCAGCGTTTTCAAGCCGCTACCGGCAGCTTCTCGAGCTATACCCGCGCCGGTAATGCCGCCTCCCACCACCACAACATCAAAGGTATGGCGGCCGCTTTGAAGCTCTTTGAGCAGTATGTCTCGACGCTTCATCTGGGTCACTCCGCTCACTCCAACAAGGTTTTGGGGTTGAGAATGCCTTCCGGATCGAAGGTTTGGCACAGGGAACGGATTGCGAGCATTCCCAACTCACCTTTTTCCACCGGCAAGAAGGGTGCATGGTCTTTGCCGACACCGTGCTGGTGGCTAATGGTGCCGCGGTTACGGACGATCAATTCTGAGGTGGCGTTTTTCAGATGTTTCCAGCGGGCCAACGTCTCCTCGTAACTATCCGCAACACGGAAAACATAGGTGGTGTAGATGCTACAGCCCTGTCCGTAGAAATGGGACAGGTGGGTAAATACATGGGTGCGCTCGTTTTTGCTTTCGTCTCTGGCTTGAAGACCGTTGCGCAAACTGTTTTCCATAAGGCCCAACAATGTGTCTACGTTGTCCCAGTCGGTGGCGGTTTCTAACGTATCTACGGCGTAGCCCATCTGCCATAACGCTTCTCTGAGATACGGCATGGTGAACCGCTTTTCCGCCCATTTCTTTCCGAGCCGTGTGCCTGTGTAAACACCTTTATATTCTGAACAGATACGCTTGGCTTCTTGCTTGGCGCTGGTGCACTGGTGTTTACTGCCAGTGAGACCGAACGTCATCATACACTTGCCTTCATCCGCGCCGCGCAGAGAGAGTACTTTTTCAAGCATGCCAATGAGTTGTGGATGCCCGGCCAAGGCCAGCTGGGTTTCGGTTTCTATGGCGTTGCTGAGGCGCAGCATGGAAAGCTGAGTGCGGTTTTGAACCAATTTTCGACAGGCTGTGCGCGCTCTATCCCAATCCGGGAAGAATACAACGTGAAAACTTTCTTGTTCTGGCAGGCGGGTGACCCGAACCTTCACTTCTGTGATCAAGCCAATGCGGCCCTCGGAGCCCAGAATCATTTCGCGAATGTCAGGCCCAGCGCTGGATGCCGGAATGGTGGGCAACTCCAGAGTGCCTTTGAGTGTTTCAATCTGACCGCCGGCAAACAATTGCTCAATGCGCCCGTAGCGCAAGGATTGCTGACCGCTCGACCGCGAGGCCACCCAACCACCAATGGTTGAGAGTTCAAAGGATTGGGGAAAGTGCCCGAGTGTGTAGCCATGAGCCCGCAACTGGGATTCAACAAGAGGCCCCGGTGTACCCGCACCAAAGGTCGCGATTTGGCTTTCCCTGTCTAGGTCAATGAGGCGGTTCATGCCACCCATATCCACTGTAAGCACAGGCTTATCGCCTGCCAGCGGGTTGATATGCCCAGCAACACTGGTGCCACCGCCGTATGGAATCAGCTCGATGTTATGCGCCTGTGCGTAGTGAAGTAGGTTCTGCACGTCGAGGCTGGTTTCGGGGCGGGCAACGCCATCTGGAAAAACACCGAACTCGCCACTGCGCATGGCCAACCAGTCTGCCAAACTTTGGCCGCGGGCGTGGCGCACGCGAGTTTCTGGACTGGTGTCGATGAGCTTAGCAACCGTGTCGTCAGCCGGTAGGCGTGACTCCGGAACCTTAGCGCAGACAGACTCCAGAGATACGTCTTCAAGAGCGTGGCTTGCACCCACACGCTCTGCAAGAAAGTTCTGCCCCTGTGCCGGGAGCTCCAGATTGAATGTTTCCTCGCCCCAACCGTTCCAACGTCGCATCAAAATACACTCCCTTCTAATTGAATGGATTGCATTCTATCGGTATAGCCAGCGCTCACGCATGTCTCATGGCGACATTGCAGGTGTCATTTGCCGACATTAACCGTTACTGCGCAGGCGTTCCCGAAGCTGTTCCAAGCGCTTGCGTATTTCTTCGCGGCGGGGCTGGTTGTTTGCTGCAGGTGGGGCTGAGGGTTGGGTAGATGTGTTAGTGGTATCGACTGGTTCTTCGTATTGCGAGGTGCTGCCAACGTCAGCAGAAAAGCTTACACCGGAGTTGTCATCAGATTCCGGGAAATACAGGTTTTCCAATTTTCCACCGCGGTCAAGAATAACGCGGTTAGCGTGCACAGAGCGGAGTTTTGCATTGCCGGGAAGCTCGTCACCCACAAGGAAAACATCTGTTTTGCTTTTGTCATCTTCAATGAGCGCACTGCCGGGGAAGTCGCCGTCGGCTGCCAAGACGCCACGGAGAAAAATTCTGAGGTTGGTTTCGGGTAAGTCCTCGGTGTCTTCCTCTATGTCCGTTCCATCAAGTTGTGCTGTGCCAAAAAACTCTAACGATGACAGTGCAACGTTTGGCGCGCTGCGTTTTTCGGTTAAGGGTTGCGTAATTGCCTTTTGGCTTTGCGCCGCTTGTTGGCTTTGCGCTTGCCAAAAACTATAGCCCTGCCATGCGGTAACCCCCACCATGGCCAACCCCGCAACAAGAGCCAGAGCGAGTGGAATCTTCGGATTGATAGAGAGCATTGATAATCCTGAATGCAAGTTCGCAAACTGCCAAAACCGGTAACCTAGAAAAACACTGAAAGTACCACAGGTTATCAGAATAGCGTCTTTTATTGAGAGTATAGTGTACAGGGTTATTCAGCAGGCCTATATCCTGTGGTAGCCTTCCTGAACTCTATAAAACAGAAAGGGTTGCAGAGTGTGCGGGCGCGCACAAAACCCTGAAAGCCTGATAATAAAACGAGGAAAACCTTGACCACAGAAACCGAACTTCAGCCGCAGGATGCTCCGCTGGGTCGTCTTCCCTTTACCTTTGCAAAGCGCAACGGCGTTATTCTGACTCGCTCAGAAGAGGGCAACCCGGTTATTTTGGTCAGGCCCGGCGCTCCTCACTCTGCACTGGCGGAAGCCAACCGCATCAGTGGTGGCCGTGCACGATTTACCACAATCGACCCGGACCATTTTGATCAAGCGTTAAATGCTGCTTATCAGAACGACTCGGCTGAAGCCATGCAGATGGTTGAAGGCATTGGCGATGACATGGATTTGGCCTCGCTGGCTGACTCGGTTCCCGAAACAGAAGATCTGTTAGAGCAGGAAGACGATGCGCCGATCATCCGCCTTATTAATGCCATTCTTACCGAAGCGGTAAAGAGCAGCGCCTCCGACGTGCATATTGAAACCTACGAAAAGCGCTTAGTTGTGCGGTTTAGAGTTGATGGCGTATTGCGGGAAGTGGTGCAGCCCAAACGAGCGCTGGCGCCGCTGCTGGTTTCGCGGATAAAGGTTATGGCAAAGCTCGATATTGCGGAAAAACGGGTGCCTCAGGATGGCCGGATTGCACTGAGAGTAGCGGGTCGCGAAGTGGATATCCGGGTTTCCACCATGCCGTCATCCAGTGGCGAACGCGTTGTACTGCGATTGCTGGATAAACAGGCCGGGGCTATACGCCTTGAATCACTGGGCATGGCGCCAGACGACCTAAAGATACTGCGCCGGCTCATTCATCGGCCATACGGCATCTTGCTTGTAACCGGGCCGACCGGCTCTGGTAAGTCCACAACCCTGTACGCCTCACTTCAGGAAATAAACGATCGTACCCGCAACATCCTCACGGTCGAAGACCCTATCGAGTACAACCTGCCGGGTATTGGCCAGACTCAAGTTAATCCCAAGGTTGAGATGACCTTTGCGAGGGGCTTGCGTGCCATACTGCGTCAAGACCCTGACGTGGTGATGATTGGTGAAATTCGGGACCTAGAAACCGCAGAAATTGCCGTTCAGGCCAGTCTCACAGGCCATCTTGTTCTCTCCACACTGCACACCAATACTGCCGTTGGCGCCATCACCCGGCTTATGGATATGGGCATCGAGCCCTTCCTTATCTCATCAAGTCTGGTCGGCATTGTTGCCCAGCGGCTTGTGAGAGTGTTGTGCAAAGAATGCCGTGAACCTTATACGCCCACGGAAGAACACTGTGAATTTCTGCAGCAGGACTTTGCAACGCCGCCAACTATTTATCGGGCAAAAGGCTGTGAGCACTGCAACCAGCTGGGTTACCGAGGTCGAATCGGTATTTATGAAGTGGTTGAGGTAACGGAGGACATCAGCGCATTGATTCACAAGCGTGCGGGTGAGCTGGAACTGGAGAAAGAAGCGCGGCTGAAAGGCCCGAGCATACACTCAGACGGTGTTCGCAAAATACTGGAAGGTGTAACCACTGTGGAAGAGGTGCTCCGCGTAACGCACCGGGGCCAGTAAACTATGCCAGCCTACGAATACAAGGCCTTAGATGCCCGGGGAAAACAGAAGCAGGGCGTGGTGGAAGCCGATGCTCCCCGTGCAGTACGCCAACAGCTTAGGGAAAAGGGGCTCACGCCACTGACGGTTGAACCGGCTGTTCAGAAGCGCACACCCAGCAACCCGTTGAGCAGTGGAGGCTCTCTGGCAGCCGCTGACCTTGCGCTGGTAACTCGCCAACTGGCAACCTTGATTCAATCGGGCATTCCGATTGAGCAAGCATTATCTGCAACGGCCCAACAAACAGCCAAGCCGCGTATCAGAAGCATGCTGATCGCCATTCGCGCCAAAGTGATGGAAGGGTATACGCTAGCAGATAGTCTTGGCGAATTCCCCAAAGCTTTTCCGCGCTTATACCGATCAACAGTTGCAGCGGGCGAGCATGCCGGGCACCTAGACTTGGTTCTGAATCGGCTGGCTGATTACACAGAGAATCGGCAGGAAGCGCGCCAGAAAATACAGCTAGCGGCCATTTATCCCATTATTCTAAGCTTTGTGGCGATAGCCATTGTGGTGTTCTTGCTGACCTATGTGGTACCGGACATTATTGATGTTTTCGTGAAGCAGGGGCAGGAACTGCCAGCGCTGACCCAAGCCATGCTGGCTATGTCGGAATTTCTTTCCAGTTTCGGTGTCTACCTCTTAGTGCTATTGGTTGCGGCCTTTATGGCGTTTCGCTACGCACTCACGAAACCGGCCTTTCGCATGCGCTTTCACAAACGTCTGCTGCATTTGCCGTTATTTGCCGGAATGGTTCGGGGGGTTAACACCGCCCGCTATGCCAGTACGCTTAGTATATTGACAACCAGTGGTGTGCCCTTGGTTGATGCTATGAGAATCGCCGGAGAGGTGTTGTCCAACGACTACCTGCGTCAGGAACTTCGGGATGCCGCACGCAAAGTGAGTGAGGGTGGGTCTCTGCATCGGGCACTGGATCAGTCCGGCTACTTCCCGCCCATGATGCTTCACATGATCGCCAGCGGTGAGGCCAGCGGGGAGCTGGATAGCATGCTAGAACGCACCGCCAACATGCAGGAGAACACGCTGCAATCCAAGATAGCTGCCATTGTTGGGCTTTTTGAGCCCATGATGCTGTTGATAATGGGGGTGGTTGTTCTGATTATTGTGATGGCGATCATGCTCCCCATACTGAACATGAGTAATCTGGTCGGTTAGTATTTTTAACATTTCAAGCCAACAACGAGTGATGTAATGACGATGAAAAATGTAAACATGCCGCAGTCCAGCCAAGGCTTCACCCTTATTGAAATCATGGTTGTGATGGTGATCCTCGGCCTTTTGGTAGCAGTAGTAGCACCAAATATTATGGGCCGGAGTGATCAGGCAAAGGTCACCGTAGCGGAAACCCAGCTCACCAACATTTCGAAAGCTCTGGATATTTATCGATTGGATAATAGCCACTATCCCTCAACCCAGCAGGGCTTGGAAGCTCTGCAATCGCGCCCAAGCGGCAGCCCAGAGCCTAAAAACTGGAACCCCGACGGTTACATGAAAAGTATCCCGCAAGACCCCTGGGGCAATGAGTTCCAGTACGTAAGCCCTGGGCGTGAAGGCGCATACGATCTTTACTCTTTTGGCTCCGATGGTCAGGAAGGTGGTGAAGGTGACGCTGCTGATATCAGTATCTGGAACATCGGCGGCTAATTCATGCGTTATGTGGAACCAGGAAACAGCAGCGGCTTTACGCTCATTGAGATAATGGTTGTCCTGGTTCTAGTGGGGCTGCTTGCAGCTCTGGCGGTTTTCACCATGGGTGGAAACTCACAACAGCGGGAACTGCAGAACGAGGTGCGGGAACTGTACCTGTTAATGCAGACCGCATCGGATCAAGCAGTGCTCAACAACCGGGAACTTGGCTTGCTGTTTGAAGAAAACGGCTACCAGTTTGTTACCTACGAAGACGAAACGGGTGACTGGGGAGTCTCAGGAGAGCGCATATTCAGAGCCAGAAGCTTCCCGGATTGGTTAGTAGCGACTCGGTTCGTTGAAAACGATGCGCCTCGGCTAGCGTCGGCTGAAGACGAACTCCGGCCCGATGTGGTGTTTTTCTCCAGTGGCGAGACCACGCCTTTCGAGTTGGAGTTCACGGTCGGCAGCGAGACAGATTACACCCAAATTTTAGCGTCCGACGGGATCTCTCCCATCGAATGGCGTCGTCCCGGCCTTGAGGAAGACAACTGGTGAGGCCGCAGAACCCCGCAAAGTTCTCGACATCCGTCGGAGGCTTCACTCTTATAGAAGTGATGATAGCCCTGCTGGTCTTTGGCCTGATCGCAACCGCATCCGCAGAGGTGGGTAGCCAATACATTTCCAGCTACGAGAGAATTCGCGACAAAACGCTTGCGGCCTGGCTCGCCGACAATCGCATTAATGAAATCCGGTTGGAGCAAAGCTTGCCCGGCATCTCTGAAAACTCGGAAGACAAAGAGTACGGCACTTACAACTGGCAGGTTACAACAAAAATTATTGCCACCCCCGAGCCTAAAATGCGGCGGGTGGAGGTTGAGGTTGCCCGTTACCGGGATGGCCGATCAGACCCTTACCCGGTACACACACTTTCCGCCTTCATAGGTGAGAAATGAGAGGCGGGAAATGAGAGTAGTGAATCGCCAGCGAGGCTTCACGCTTTTAGAAGTTCTTGTCGCTATCACCATCACTGCGGTTATCGGCATTGGTGTATGGCAAGTTTTGAGCGGTGTCATTCTCTCCCGCGACCGTGTGGATGAACTGGCAGAACGTTTTGATGGTTTGCAACGCGCTATGTTGCTTCTAGAACGAGACATCACCCAGATAGTAAACCGACCAGCCAGAGACCTTTACGGCGATTTCAAGCCAGCTTTTACCAGCCGCGAGGATGACTTTACGTTGATGCTAACCCGTCAAGGCTGGCGCAACCCGCTCGGTATTCGCCGCAGCAGCCTGCAGCGGGTCGGTTGGGAGTATACCGGTAGCGAGCTTAGGCGCAGATATTGGCCAACGGTTGATCAGGGCCAAGAGGACAACAGTCAGGACCTTATGCTACTTGAAGGTGTTATGGCCTTCGATTTGCGGTTTTTGGATGACCAGAATATCTGGCAGCAGCAATGGCCGACTGACGAGGCCATGTCGGCGTTAACGCCGAACAGCCGGCCGGAAATACCTTTTCCTCTGGCGATAGAAATTACCCTAGAGCACGAACGTTTCGGCGAGATTGTTCGAACCTTTGTATTGCCAGACTTTGACGCCGTAAGCGCGCAGGGCTTGCTGACCCAGCTAAATGAAGCCCGCGAAGAAGCGGATGAAGAGAATGAAGAGGAATCTGCAGACGGCGGCGTTCAGGGGCAGGGAAGTTAAGACATTATGATGACAAGCCTCCCAGAAACTGGCCCGAGAACACAGCAGGGTGTTGCGTTGATCATGGTTCTACTCGCCATGGCGCTGGTTGTCATGCTGGCGTCGGGAATGACCCAGCAACAAAATATAAGGGTGTTCAAAGCGGGGCATTATTTGGCGCAGCAACAAGGCCAGAGTATCGCACTCGGTGCTGAGGCCTTTGCCCGTCAAATCCTTATAAAAGACTTTGAAGACGATAAAGAAAACGGCCAAATGATTGATAGCTTGGACGAGTTCTGGGCAATGAATGCAGCTATTCTGCCTTTAGATGATAACGGGGTTGCCGAGGTGCAGATAGATGATCTTGGTGGGCGGATAAACCTGAATGATTTAGTAACAGTCAACGGTCAGGTAGATCCTATGACTAAAGACCGTGTGGCACGCTTGCTGATGGCTTTGGGCATTACCGACATATCGGTTGACGCTTTGGTGGATTGGATTGATCCGGATGATCAAACAATCAGTGCCTACGGTGCGGAAGATGGTCAATACCTTATGGCAGAGCCCGGTTTTCGGGCCGCAAACCAACCGTTTGTCAGCGTGTCAGAGCTTCGGTTGATTGAAGGTATGACCGAGGAAGTGTACGTAGCACTGAGGCCGCACGTATCCGCCTTGCCTGTCAGTGGACTAGGTATCAACGTGAACACAGCAACGGCTGAAGTATTGATGTCGCTCTATGAAGAACTGACGGCGGCTCAAGCTGAGTCTATTATTGAAAAGCGTGATCAGGAGCCGTTCGAAAATCTTCAAGATTTTTTAGAGCTTCCGGAGGTGCCAGCATCGGGACGCAATACTGCAGGCTTAGGATTGCAAACCCGTTTTTTTGAAGTTGTTTCACGGATTACCTACGATAACCGCGTTGTAAATATGGTGAGTACGGTTTTTCGCAATCAAGAAGGTAATGTCCGGACGGTTCACAGGGATACCGGGCAAAAGAATCGCATTACCAAAGAGCCCTATACAATTTCGGAAGGATAACCATGTCATATCGCCTTTACGTGCGACCCTTACCACCTTTTACGGACCTCGGAGAAAACTCGGAGGATCGGCTGTTTAACTGGGTGCTTTATGATGCCGGCGGCGACGCTCAGGCTCAGGGTAGCAGCGATTTTCGCAACACAATCGAACAAACGCTGAGTCAAAACGGGCTTGATGATGTGCTGCTGGTGGGCCTGATTCCGGGCGATGAAGCCATGTTTTGTGTGGCCGATATTCCGGCAAAGCAAAGCCGGTTCATCAATCAAGCTTTGCCTTATGCTGTTGAAGAGCAAATAGCCCAAGATATTGACAGTGTTCATCTAGCGCTTGGCCTTCATACTCAAGAGGGCTTTCGGGTAGCTGCCGTTGATCGTGAACGCATGGCTCAATGGCTTGAGCTGTTTAGTGGTTGGTCCCATGCAAGACTGGAGGCCATACATCCGGATGCCGCATTGCTCCCGGTCACAGATGGCGGCTGGTCTATTTGTTTAGACGGCGAATCTGCGATGATGGCGAGCGACCGTGGCGAATGGCTTAGCATGCAGTCTGCCAACCTCGGTATGTTTGCACACACCTTGGCGATGCCGCCTTCCGAAGATGTCGTAGCGGAAGTCCCTGTGGTGATCTACGGGACTGAGGCCGAATTTGAAGAGCAACAAGCCGTGTTGGGCGAACTCATGGCGCCGGGCCGACTTTCTGTGCGCCGGGAATCGCTGGAGTTAATGCCACTTGAACTGTTGGCACATGCCCATCACCACCATTTATGTCGGCCTATCAACCTTTGCCAACGGGACTTTTCTATCAAAGGAGGGAAGGAGAGTCCGCTAAAGCCTTGGAAGCCCTTGATCGCCGTCGCGGCAGTTTGGTTTGTGGTCCAGGTGGCACTGGAAGCCGGAATGGGCTTTTATTACCAGCAACAGGCTGAAGAACTACGCAATGAGGCCATGTCGGTGTACCGAAAGGCTTTTCCCGAGGATCGCCGAACCCACGCGGGTAACGTGAAGCGTGTTATTGAAGGCCAATTGCGCATGGCCGGGTCCGATGGCCCTGATGTGGATTTTGTAACGCTTATGAAGTACACAGGCCAACAGTACTCGAAGGTGGCGGGGTCCGGTTCGGTAACGTTTAACTCAATTAATTACAGCCAGTCCCGGGGGGAATTGGTGGTTGATGTGCGAGCGGAAAGCTACGATCGCCTAAGCACGTTACGCAACGGCCTGTCTGGCCAGGGGCTTGATGCAAAAATAGGCTCGGTTGTTAACGAATCCAGCGGCGCCCGTGGCCGCCTGACGGTATCGGGAGGCTGAAACCATGTTAACAAAACTGAAAGAGCAGCCTATAGTTGGGAAACTAACTGCGCAGTATGACCAACTTCCCAGACGGGACCAGCAAGCCCTTAGCGTTCTGGCGATTGCCTTATTTCTTGGGATTGTCTATTTCATAATCTGGAGCCCGGTTTCCAGCTTTCATGATGAGGCAGCTGCAAGCAAAGAAAATGCTTCGGAATTGGTTGCCTGGATGCGATCCAATGAGCAGGTTATCCGCCGCTTGGGTAGCAGCGGGGCAGGGCCCACTACTGGGTCAGTTGATATACCCGCCGATGGTCGTGCATTGATGGGGTTAGTAACCCGCTCAGCAAGGGAATCCGGCCTTACGCTGCAACGTTTTGAGCCAAGCGGCGATGCAGCTATTCGAGTTTGGTTGGAAGCGGTTCCCTATGCCGAGGTTGCAGCCTGGCTTGAAATGCTCAATGGTAAGCATGGCGTTGTGATTGATCAGGCGTCATTGGATAGTTCCGGTGGGCCCGGCCGTGTGTCCGTTCGCCTAACATTGACAATCTGAGTGTGAGTAACGGGGTTCCGGGGTTGTCGCTCCGGACAAAGGCAGGAGCGAAATCATGAGTAACGATAACGACACTAGTAGCAAGCCCGAACCGGTCATTGTTCGGCTGGATGTCACTGCGCTAAACGAAGCCAGATCGATTCTGTACGATGCCTACCGCAACGAGCCCACCTTTCAGCACCTGTTCAACCATCGTAAGCCCGGTTACAACCAGCGCGTTCGGGCAACCGTGCGCGAGTTGGTTGATCTTTACTTTGATCTGGATCAGGAAGCGGTTGGCGTGATGGTCAACGATACTCTGGTGGCGGTGGCGTTTATTGGCGACCCGGATTTGCGGTTGAACCTGGCAAATCAGCTTAGCTGGAGAATCCGCATGGTGTTAACGGCGGGTTTTGCTTCCACCCGACGCTACCTGCATTATCACGAGAGATTACGCGCAATTTTGCCCCAACCATTGGCGCACCAGTTACCCTTGATGGGTGTTAACCCAAAGTACCAGAACCGCGGATACGGTCGGCTTTTGTTACAAGCCGTTCAGCGCCTATGTGCGGAAAACCCCCGTGGAACAGGGTTGGTTCTGGATACTGGAAATAGCCGTTACTTACCCTTTTATGAGTCGGAAGGCTTTCGCAGCCTTGGAAAAATCAAAGTCGGCAGCTTTGAGGATCACATTTTATTCCGTGAGATCCACCCTGAAGCAAAAGCCGCGGCCAATCAAAATTAACGTTGTAACAAGCAACAGGAGACACTGTGTCTGACAGCCTAGATTATGATCTGATCGTTATTGGTGCCGGTTCCGGTGGTGTGCGCCTTGCGCGTATGTCTGCCGGACGCGGTGCTCGGGTAGCGGTAGTTGAATCCCGCTATCTTGGCGGTACCTGCGTTAACGTGGGTTGCGTACCCAAAAAACTGTTTGTTTACGGGGCGCATGTTCGCGACGAGTTAGAAGATGCCGCAGGTTATGGCTGGAACCTTCCGATGGACAGTGTCAGCTTCGACTGGCCCACGCTTGTCGCCAACAAAAATACCGAAATAGAGCGGCTCAATGGCATTTATGGCCGTCTGCTTGAGAACGCAGGCGTTACCATCATTGAAGGTACCGCCTCCATAAAAGATCCGAATACGGTTGTTGTGGGCGATAAAGAATACACAACCAAACACATAACAGTCGCGACGGGTAGCTGGCCAGTTGTACCAGACATTCCGGGTAAAGACTGTATTCTCACATCGAACGAGATGTTCTATTTACCTCAACTGCCCAAGCAGGCAGTAGTCTGGGGTGGCGGCTATATTGCTGTGGAATTTGCCGGAATCTTGGCGGGTCTTGGGGTGGAGACCACCCTGTTGTACCGGGGCGACCTATTCCTTCGCGGCTTCGACGAGGACGTGCGCCGCTTTACCGAACAAGAAATGCGCAAGAAAGGCGTGCGTCTTGAATTTGGCGTAACGATTGAGTCTGTGGAGCCAGAAAACTCGCACTACCGGGTCAAGCTTAGCAATGGCGATACTATGGAGACCGGGCTAGTGATGGCTGCGACAGGCAGAAGAGCCTTGGTCGATGGCCTTGGTCTGGCCGAGTTGGGTATAGAGCTGAATGCTTCCGGCCATGTGGTAGTGGATGATTATTTCCAGACCTCAGCACCTTCGGTAACCGCCCTTGGCGATGTGATCGGTACGCCACAACTGACGCCAGTGGCACTGGCACAGGCTATGGTGCTGTCGCGCAGAATGTTCGGAGATGGCGAGGGCGAGATGGACTACACTGCGATTCCAACGGCGGTTTTTTGCCAACCAAACATCGGTACCGTGGGTCTAACGGAAGAAGAGGCTCGGGAAGCAGGGCACACCTTGAGAATCTATCGTTCGGAATTCCGGCCCATGAAATACGTGCTTAGTGGCCGCGATGAACGCTGCCTAATGAAGCTTGTGGTTGATGACACAACAGACAAGGTTCTTGGTGCACACATGGTTGGGCCGGATGCCGGTGAAATCACTCAAGGGCTTGCTGTGGCTATCAAAGCTGGCGCAACCAAAGCCCAATTCGATTCCACCATGGGCATACACCCAACATCTGCAGAAGAATTTGTCACCATGCGCGAGCCCGTGGCCTAAGACGCACCTGAGCCCAAGGAAGGGCTCATTTAAGATAGCTCTACCCACCGACTTAGAACTTCCCGCAGCCCCTCTTTCCTAACAGGCTTTGATAAGTAGTCATCCATACCACTCTCAAGGCAGCTTTTCTTTGTCTCTGGCAATACGTCAGCTGTAAGGGCTACGATAGGCGTTCTGCCAAGGCCGCTGGCCGCCTCCCACTCTCTGATATGACGTGCTGTTTCATAGCCATCCATAACGGGCATTTGGCAATCCATAAGAATGACATCAAATGCCGGGTGGCTTGATTGTATTTGCTCCAACGCCTCTCTGCCGTTTACCACTGCTTCTGTTTGAAAACCAAGACGGTTAAGGAGTGCTACGGCAACACGTTGGTTCACCAAATTGTCCTCTACCACCAAAGCGCGCTTGGAAAGCGGTAGCTCAGCCTGTAATGCCGGTGCTTCGGTAATTCTTGGGTTTTTGGCTTGCGGTGCAAGCTCCAAAGGCAGCTCAAACCGGAACGACGAACCCTTTCCGGGATTCGTTTCAACCTGAATATGCCCGCCGAGAAGCTCAACCAGACGCTGAACCAGAGATAACCCTAAACCAGTACCACCGAACCCGCGGTTGTCGCCAGCATCAAGCTGTTCAAACGAATTGAAGATGTCTGGAACCCGGCCGTGGGGAATGCCACTGCCTGAATCGCTAACCGAGCAGTTGATGATGATGCAGCCATCTTCAACACCAAAGCAGCCCAACTGAACGTTCACAAAGCCGTCGGTAGTAAACTTGATGGCGTTATCAAGCAGGCATGCAACAATCTGGCGAATCCGCGGTGCATCACCGTTTACCAGAGGAGTTTCAGGCCAGTCTCCGTAGAAATTCAGTGTCAGAGCCAAACCTTGCTCTTCCGCTACATGGCGGTAAGAGGCAACGCAGTTTGTAACAAGCGTGTGCAGGTTAAAAATCTGGTGTTCAAGCACCATCGCCCCGCTGTCCATACGGGAATAATCGAGAATATCGCTGATGACTGTTAGCAGGTCTTCTGTCGATTGACGGGCCGTCTGCAAGTAATCCCTCTGCCTTGGAGTCAGAGGCTCTTCCTGAGCCAGATCAATCATACCAAGTACACCGTTAAGCGGAGTGCGCAGTTCATGGCTCATGGTGGCCAAAAACTCTGATTTGGCATGGCTGGCGGTCTCTGCTTTTTCCCGCGCATGCTCTGACAGTGCCAATGTTTGATCTCGCGATGTCTGTAGTGACGCCAGATGTTCGCTTAACTCATTAAGCTGATGCTCGATGGCAATAATTTCGCGGGAATTCGGGCGCCCGTTTACCTTGGTGGCCCGATAATCGCCTGCAATAAGACGGCCGATTCGACCGGATAGCTGGTTAATAGGGGAGAGAATTGTGTTCAGTATATGGTTGATGACCAAAATGGTGAACAAGAGTAACGTCAACCCCACTATGAGAGACGACCAGAGAATATCTTTGCGTCGAGCCTCTAGTGTTTTATCGCTCACACCTACCTGCACCGTACCCACTCGCAATGCGCTCGAGTTACTACCGGGTACCGGCTCGAACCACAAAGTTTGACGATCGGTTGCAAACTCGAGTGGCTGTTGGAGTATCTCTGCCTGATAAATCTGGAATTCACTTGTATTCGCTAAGTCAGGTTTGCTGTCCGCAGGTGCAAACCCAATCTGTTCGCCAGCCACATCCGTTATGCGAATCCAGTCGGCTTTGCTGTAGCGGATCGATTGAGAAAGTATTTCCTGCAGTGCCAAAGTGTTACCAGAAACCACTGCATACTCAAGAGACGGAGCCAGGCTGTCTGCTAACAACTGGTTGCTGTCGGCCAGATCGCGCCTTGCATCTTCAAGCCGCGCAGAGGTAAAAAATCCCATGAGCGTTATAAACATCACCACTGCAGGCAATGCGCCCAGCAACAGAAGTTTTCGGGATAGCGGCGTACCTATGGAGTTTTCACTCATCGCCTTGCTCTCTTTGTTCTTGTAACCATTTCTCAACGGCCTGAGCAATCTGCTCGCGGGTATCCAACGGGATGTTTAGGGAGCGGGCAACCTGCTCATTAATCTCAACCCGGGATTGTGACGGATAACCCGGTGGCGGGAAGGCACCGGTTTCGAAAAACGTTTTTAGGTAATCCGCAGCCATCTCGGCCATAGCGGGGAAAGGCGCATAGCCCGACGCAAGTGAGCCGGCCTTTACATAAGCTTGGCTCGGGCCTATGACAATTCTGTTTCTACGATAAGCGGTAAGCAACACGTGTTTTATGGTTCTTGGGTTGTATATTGCGTCGTCTGGTGCCGCCAATAGGAAGTCACCGTAACTTAATGCCCTGATGAGCGTTGGGATAAGTTGTTTGTCGTCGTCCACTACGAACAACCGCGCTTCAAGCTTGTAAGCGGGGAGTTGATCAATAAGTGTATCGTAGAGTTCTGCGGTATCCGTGGTAGATATCAGTGCGATGCGGGTGGCCTGCGGGAGAATTGCTTTCCCGATAAGCGCTTGCCTGAGCAGCGGGGCGCCGTGATAAACGCCCGAAACTTGTCCCGGGGAGCGGCGAACGAAGCCTTGTAGGAAATCGGGTTCGACCAGCAGGGCAAGCAGGGGCGCCTTGCGGTTAACCTGTCGTATACGGGAAAACGCACGGGGGCCCAAGGTAACGATTGGGCCATCCTGAGTTAGCGCGGCTTGTTCATCTGATATAAGAATCAGGTCGTTTTGACTTTCCAGATTCTGTTCGAGAAGTTTTTGAACATGCTGATCTAGCGCGACGTTACCCGAACCGGCTAGGTAAACAGGAGCGCGACCATTGCTCTGAGCAAATGCAGCCGGTGCAGCTACCAATATAGCCGCCATCGTCACAACGCACAGAATGGCCGTTGTAGTCAGCAATTTTAGCGCTGAGACAACCCTGTGCAATAAGGACAATGCTCGTTTTGCCATACCATCCCGGGTCTGAAATATTCCCTGATTAGCGATCAGAAGCGGAGGCCCGCTTCAATGAAGAACTGGTTTTGGTCCGCGATGTTATTATCACGGCTGATATCCGGCACCTTATTAATGTAATGTTGCATGGTCAATGCAAGCTCGGCCGAATAGCGCGGCTGAAAAATCCGCTTTGCTAGCCGGAAATCGATGCGCTCGAACCGTGTATTACGGAATTTATCCGCCCAGTAATAGGCTGTAGAACCCTTTAGGCCGAAGGGCAGGTTCTGGATAAGTGCCAGACTGCCAGAGTGCCTTAACGAGAGGCGGCCAAGTAGGTTGACCGCGTACTCTTGTTCACCAATGTCGATATTGCCGTCCTCATCCACAATACCTGCGCCTGTGTACCAATCGTCCTGATCAAGGTAACCGTAGCTGGCTCTGAAGGTGGTTCCGGGGAACTCAAGGGAAGCTTCAACCTCAAAACCTTTTTGATCGATACCCACGTTGTTATCAATCGTCCAATCATCAAACTGGATGACACCACTGATCATGTCGCGAAGCTTATCTTTGAACACCCGCACTTCCAGGTACAGTTGACCTTGTTTCATAGGAAACTGTCCGAAGTAACTGATTTCTCTGGAAACGATGGTTTCTTCTTCAAGTTCTTTACCTAGAGTTACGTAGGACGGATGCTCCCAAACCGCTGTACTGTTAACCCGGTAGCCCTCATAAGCGGCATACTTTTCTGGGCTGACATTCCTCAGTGTATATCCATAATCCGGATCTTGCTCAAAACCATCGGGGGTTCGAACGGCCTTGGAGTAAACAAACCTCAGTGCGTGGTTATTATTGAGTGTGAAGTTTGCCGCAACGCGCGGCGAGAAGTAGCCTTCATCAGTCGTTGTGGTGCGCTCCCAGTTGCCCCCGGCATTCAATGTGAGCCAGTTAATAGGCGTGTATTCCACATTACCGAATACTCTGGATTGATAGTTATTACCGCGCCCGTTAAAAAAGGTTTCGGAGCGATAGGTGTCTTTGCGAAACCCCGCCCCTGTTACCAGCTTCAGATCATCGCTGATCAGCAATGTGTCCTGAAGCTCGAATTCTAGCCGCGAATCTTCGGAGTCTGCGTTTGTTTCTGCAATGAGCGGGATTCCTCCCGACTGGAAGCATAGGGGCCGGTTCGGTCTGTAATAGAGAGGCTCGCCATTCTCCAGACAAGCGACCGCGGACTCTGGAAGAGATACTGGCCAGCGTTGCCTGCGGTCGTAATTTTCAAAGCTCGCTTGGAAGTGAAAAAAATGGCTTTGTGAGGTTGTGAAGTTCAGTTGAGTTTGTAGATAGTAATCCCGCACATCTATGTCTGGGTGGTCAGTTGCCTCTAGCTCACCGTTTTTATCAATATCTTGTTCATTCAGTCCATCAACAACACCAACACGGATATCCGCGTTAAAACCGGAATTGACCTTCCAGCGCGAGTCATAGTTGAAGGTGTTTATGTCGTGCCCATCGTGAAAGGGTAGGCGTCCATTGTTATCGAGTTGATAATCAAATCCACCAAATTTGCGCTTTTCATAGGCCAGACGCCAGTCGTAGCTGTCACTTACATCGCCAACCGAAGCAAAGGTGCGGATATAATCTCTGGAACCGCGAATAGCCCGAACCTCAACACCAGACGTATCTGCCGGGTTGCGAGTGATGATATTGATGGTGCCCAAAAACGCGTTTATCCCGTACGCCGCCGAGTTTGGACCCCGGCTTACTTCTATCCGTTCGATGATCTCTAAGGGGACTGGCATGGTTTGCCAGTCCATATCTGATAGGGTGGCGCGGTG
>Ga0209075_1000164_pt1 | contig 59261 bp, 53 predicted proteins | sample Stecom2011_FD_187523 | JGI IMG/M metagenome (GOLD analysis project Ga0209075, IMG submission 187523) | Agricultural soil microbial communities from Utah to study Nitrogen management - Steer compost 2011 (SPAdes) (version 2) | ecosystem: Environmental > Terrestrial > Soil > Agricultural land...
GGCGGCCCGTGTGAGTTCGCGGGCTTTGCCGGTTTGCAGCAGGTGGGCGAAGGGGTGGCTGAAGTCGCCGCAGTCGAATTCGCCGGTTTCAGCCAGGTCGCTGCAGTGCAGTGTGCGGCCGCTGAGGTCGAGTTCGAGTGCCCAGCAGCGGGTCAGGCCGAAGGCATTTTCCAGCTGTGTGGTGGCTGTTTTCAGCAAATCCGGCAATGTGGTTTGGCGTGTCAGTGCGACTGCCAGCTCTATGCCGGTGTGCAGTTCCATCTGCATCCGTCCCATTTTCTTTTCCCTTATGTTCCTGTTATCCGGTTCTGTACTGACCCGGTCGCACAGCGTGGGGTTCTGCTCTCCAAAACACGCCGTGAATACGTCCCTGTAGGCTCCGCTTCGCCATCCATGGCTACGCAGGGTTTTGGAGAGCAGAACCCCACGCTGCGCTAGATCTCGGTTGGCCTAAGCTACGGTGCCTGAAAACCTGTTTTCGGAAACGCCCAGAGTTACTTGCTTAACCGGCTCTTTGGCTGCCAGTTTCTCCAGCAACGCCAACGAGATCGGCGGCAACAGCTCACCTTCAATGATCGATTCCAGCATACGCGCACCGTTTTCGCTTCTGGTTGCGCGGCTGCGGATGGCTTCTACCAGGCCGTCTTCCATCACCACTTCTGTGTGGTAACGGTCACGGATTTGCTGGGCCAGGCGTTCCAGTTTGTCGCCGACGATGCGGTTGAGGGTGTCTTCGCACAGCGGCAGGTAAGGTACGACTTCCATTCTTGCCAGCAACGCGGGTTTGAAGAAGTCGGCCAGTTCCGGGTAGAGGGCTTCTTCGATTTTCTCCGGGTGTTCGGCGTGGTTGACGATGGTCTGGTAGCCGAGGTTGGAGGTCAGGAAGAAGACGATGTTTTTGCAATCGATCAACCGGCCTTCGCCGTCCGCCAGTTCGCCTTTGTCGAAAGCCTGGTAGAAGAGGTTGAGGACTTCCGGGTGGGCTTTTTCGACTTCATCCAACAGCACCACAGAATAGGGTTTCTGGCGGATGGCTTCGGTGAGTATGCCGCCTTCGCCATAGCCGACGTAGCCGGGTGGTGAGCCGATCAGGCGGGACACGGTGTGTTTCTCCTGGTATTCGGACATGTTGATGGTGGTGAGGAACTGGCGGCCGCCGTAGAGGAGTTCGGCCAGTTGTACCACGGTTTCGGTTTTGCCCACGCCGCTGGGGCCCACCAGCAGGAAGGCACCCATGGGGCGGCCGGGGCGGCGGAGGTCGGCGCGGGCGGTTAGCAGGTGCTGGTGCAGGCAATCAATGGCGGTGTCCTGGCCTTTGATGTGGGCTTGCAGGTACGCCGGTAAATGGGTGATTTTTTCCAGCTCGTCGGTAGTCATGCTGTTGACGGGGATGCCGGTCCAGTCGGCGATGACTTCGGCAATCTGGCGGGCGTCTACCCGGGCATGCACCAGGGGCTCATCAGCTTGCAGTTCCGCCAGCTCCTGTTCGAGGGCGGCGGCTTCGTTTTGCAGGCTGGGGTGTTCTTCCAGGCCAGCCTGTTCGGGCAATGCACCAATGTCGGCTTCGGTATCGGCTTCGTCTTTTGCAATGGTTTCCTGAACGTCGGCCGGGTTGAGCAGTTGTTCGCGGATGTCCACCAGGCGCGCCACCATGTCGCGCTGGGTGTTCCAGCTTTCTTCCAGTTCGGCGGCCTGTTCATTCAGTTCGGCAATGCGTTGCTCCAGTTCCGCTTCCCGGTCGGTGTCGACGCTCTGGCCGAGGGTGTGCTCCCGGTTCAGCAGTTCCTGCTCCATGGAGAGCTGGTGCAGTTCACTGCGCACGTGGCTAAGTTTGCGCGGTGGCGTGCTCAGGTTGAGGCTGACCCGGGCGCAGGCAGTGTCCAGTACGTCGATGGCTTTGTCCGGGAGCTGTCGGCCTGCCAGGTAGCGGGCAGACATTTCGGAGGCGGCTTTCAGGGCGCTGTCGGCGATGAGTACCTGGTGGGCTTTTTCATACACGGTGCGCAGGCCACGGAGAATGTGTACCGCTTGTGCCGGGCTGGGCTCATCCAGGGCCACTGGCTGGAAGCGGCGGCTGAGGGCCGGGTCTTTTTCGAAGTACTTTTTGTATTCGCGCCACGTAGTCGCGGCGATGGTGCGCAGTTCGCCGCGAGCCAGAGCAGGCTTGAGCAGGTTGGCGGCGTCGGAGCCACCTTCGCTGTTGCCGGCACCGATCAGGGTATGGGCTTCGTCGATGAACAGGATGATGGGGGTGGTTGAGGCTTTCACCGCTTCAATCACGCCTTTGAGGCGCTTCTCGAATTCGCCTTTTACCGAGGCACCCGCCTGTAGCGCGCCCATATCGAGAGTCCACAGCTCTACTTTTTGCAGGCGCTCAGGTACTTCGGCATTGACGATGCGCAAGGCGAGGCCTTCCACGATGGCACTTTTACCAACTCCGGCATCCCCTACTACGATGGGGTTGTTCTTGCGTCGGCGGCAGAGGATGTCGATCATCTGGTCGATTTCGGCGTCGCGGCACACTACAGGATCCAGCTTTCCGGCACGGGCCAGTGCAGTAAAATCGGTGGCGTAGCGCTTGAGCGGGTCCATATCCGCCTCAACCTGAGGCGCGCCTGCTTCGCCTTGCGCTATTTCCGGGCGCTCGGCGGAGCCTGCGGTCATGGTGTCGAACTGCCGGCGCAGTTGCTCCCGGTTAATGTCCCGGAGGTGCTGGCTGACCTGGGGCATGAGGTAGCGGTCGGCGTTCATCAGCAAGGCCAGAAAGATGGCGCCGGAGCGCAAGTTCCGATGCCCCAGCTCGGTGGAGGCCAACAGCCAGGCGTCCTGCAGCAGGTCGATCAGCAGTGGCGAAAACGACGGATACGGCTCCGCCGTTTGCAGCTCGCCGTTCAGGCTTTCACCCACAATGGGCTGGAATTCCTGATGGTTGATACCGGCCTGCTCAAGAATCTGGCGCACGTCGGAAAACGGCGTTTCCAGCAGTTTGAACAGCAGGTGGGCCGGGGTAATTTCCGCACCCTGGCGGCTGATGCAAAGGGCCGCGGAGGCTTCCAGGCCATTGCGGCAAATGTCGTTGAGGCGCCCGATGAGCGCTGGCAGTTCTACCCGAATCACAGTGATATCCTTATTTCGGTAGTTGTTCCAATACGCTGAGCACATCCCTGATGCGTTCTTCCAGCGCTATGTTGTATAAGCTATATATTCCCGCCATGGCTGCTGCGAACACCCCGGCAATTACCCAGATCGGCAGGCCACTGCGCAGACGATTGCGCGCCGGTGTTACGTTGATTTGTGCGTCTGCCAGAGGCTCGGGGTCAGAGTTTTCACGCAGCGATTGCAGCTGCTCATGAAGCCCTCTCAATATCTGTTCGTATTCGTCGCGGCCGTTTTCCATCACTTTGTACCGGCCTTCAAAACCCAGGCACAGGCAGAGGTAAATAAACCCGAGCATGTCCTTGTAGCGCGCCGGCTCCTGCTCCATGCGCGCGAGTATGGCGAAGACCTTCTCGCCACCCCAGGTTTCGTTGTGAAAGCGCGACAGCAGCGAATGCTGCGACCAGACACTGTGGGCACCCCAGTCCGTACCAAGCACCGCTTCATCAATGAAGGCACAAAGCACGTAGCGATAGGCCACCACGGTGGGGCGTTCATAGCCCTGCTCGATCAGCTCGCGATCTATGGCGGCCACTTCGTCCACTACCTGCTGGTAGAGGCTTTCAACGGCGCGATAGTCCGCCAGCCGGCGAATCCGGATGACCAGCCCAAGCAAAGGCGTAGCGGCATCCGTCAGGCGGTTGTCTTCCAGCCCCCGGAGCTGGAACTGGTCATTGCCAAATTCATTGCCGGACGCGCCGTTTTGCGGCTGCTCGTCGGCAAACAACAGATCACTGAATGCACTGCCGCCGGACTGCCTGCTGCCATTGGGTAAATCCATTACCTGTGCATTTGTCATAATTTAGCTCCTGATTGCCCAGAACTGCATTTCCAGGCCCGGGAAGCTGCCCGCCACGTGGAAGGCAAAACCACTGGCGTTGTCGAGCATCTGCCAGGCCTGGCTTTGATCGTCCAGCCGGAAGTACACAAATCCTGCGTGATACGGCAGCTGGCGCGGTGCCACTGGCAGCGCAGACAGCGGAATGCCCGGCAGCTGCAGGCTGATGAGATCGCGAATTTTCTCCACGGAGGCCACCTTGCACTGCTGGGTAAACTGCTTGCGTAGGTCGTCCAGGGGCATATCGGCTTTCACCGCCAGAATGAACTCGGCACCGTTGATTAACTGGCCGTCCTGAACCGGCGCGACCGTCAGGCCGTACTGGCGCTGCTGCAACTGAATAGCCAGAGCCCGCGGCTCCAACACCGTGCTCAGGGATTGCCGCAATACCTGCATCAGCGGTGTAAAGCTGTCTTCGGGAAGATCGTGATCATAGGGGGGATATTCCCGTGGCAGCCGGCTTTCGTCGGTGAATGTCACCAACTCGCCGCAGAGTTCCAAAAGAACTTCGTACAGACGCTCCGGATGCAGCTGGCGCAAACGAGCCAGGTGCATGAATCTCGGGTGTGCCCGGTTAAGCATCTGCAGCAGCATGAAATCCGCCACATCGGCAACACCGCCCTGCCCTGGCGCGCCAACACGTTCTGCAATGTTACGCGCACGTTCACGCATCAATCCGGCCATTTCACCGACAAAGCGCTGCAGTTTGGGCGCCGACCGAACGCTGAGCATGGTGGGTATAAAATTCGGATCCATCACCAGGCTGCCATCCGGACGTTTTTCCAGAATCCGGCCAATGGCCACGGCCGCATAAGCGCTTCGGTCATCCCGCTCCAGCATCAGGCGCGGCGCCACTCGGGCCACGTCAATGATGTGGGCGTCGCCGTCGATCGAATGCAAGTCGCGGATCTCTGTGCTCTGAGCCCGGAAGCGCCCGGCTGCAGGCGCATCTGGCCACTCAACTTCAGCCAGACTATCGTTACCTAACGGCAGAGCCAGGTACACAACCTGATTCGCCACTGATGCATCGGTGATTTCCAGAGGCTCTGGCATCACATCGTCTTGAGGCAGGTTGAAGCGAGTGCCATCCGGGAACAGGCCGCTGGCACGCACCAGGCCCACGCGCCCGAAGCTCAGGTATTCCGCGTTCAGCTCCAGATCGCTGAATCCATACAGGTAGTCAGAAACCGCCAGAGACCGCTCGTTGATCTGGTGTTCCAGATACCGCTGCTGCTGCTGAAAGTGCTGGGGTTTGATAAACAGCCCATCACTCCAGACGACTCTATTTGTAACTGCCATCAGGTTTCTTCCGACCGCTTGAGTTTGACTTCCCTGTCCCGCAGATTCACAAGCAAGTGGTAACGGCCACCCACAGGATCCACCCTGACCACCTTCTTCCACTGGGACAGGTTCGGGTAGGCATAGAAGGCAATCACGCCGATAAATCGGGTGTCCTTGCTGATCTCAAACGGCTCTATAAACTTGAACTGGCCAGGCAGCAGGGTGTAATCGCTGTGCTCGATGTAGTTCCGGCCCAGGGAGTCTTTCAGGTTGTTCAGGAGCTGGTCGAAATCACCGGCCATCAACAAGGAACTGTCGCGCATTTCAATAATCTGAAAGGCTATCGGTGTCGGTGCCAGAGACTCATTCGGGTTCACACCCGGCTCGGCTACCATAGTCAGATCTACCCGGCTGGGGAGATCTTCCGGATAACCCACAGGAATGCTGGGGTCCCAGAGTACTTTCGCGGTTTTGGTTACGGCGTTATAGGGTGTGCTGCATCCTGCAAGCACAAATACTACTGCCATCGTCAGCAACTTCCATTTGCAGGTTTTCACACCAGGTTCTCCCTTTGTAGTTGACGCAAATGCTGGTCGTAAGCCTGATCGAACACTTCCTGAAACAGGCGCTCAAAACCCTGCTGACGACTCGATTTCAATTCTTTGTAGTAGTGCTGGTACATATCCCAAGCCCAGCGGCCTTCATCCTCATTCTTCTGCAAGCCGCGGCGGTAGCCATGGAAGCGGCGCAGCAGAGCTTCTGGTGAAAACGCATGAAGAATGGCTTCCAGCGCTTCACTGATTGCCGCGCCAGTTGCCTGCTGATGGTGATTCAAGCTTTGCAGGCTTTCCTGCACGGCGGCAGGTGCCGACAAGTGCACCGGGCTGCGCTGGCTGGCAAACAGGGTTTGCACGGTTTCTTCGTAGTCCCCGCCAAGGCGCAAAGGATTATCTTCGATGGGCTGCAACCGTGTGCGCAGGGCCTGATGCCGGCTGTCTTCGCCCTGGTGCAGAGCCAGCAAACCATCAATTGTGGCTTTCAGGGTCTGCCCGGCTTCTTCGAGGAACAACTGCATGCCATCACTGTCAGCAAAGTCGAGCCCCGCTTCCATGCCCTGCATCAAAGGGGTGGCACTGATATGTTTGCGGCTTTGATCGCTGTGCGGCTGGCTTCTCTCACCTGAACCTTCGCCCAATGCGCCGTTATGGGTTTCTGACATCCTGTCTCTCTCTCCTCTCCTTACCGGAAGGCCCATCGCCACATCGCGATTTTCCCGGTATTCATCCGTTACGTCGGTTTCCGTGGCAAACCAGGTGCGCTCGCTTGCCATCAGTGTGCGCTCTTCCTGGTCTACACGAACTGGCTCATCCTGCCAGTGCAGCATGGGATCAGCGCTCGGGGTTTCAGCGGCAGCCGGCGCCAGCCCTTCCAGCGGCTCAGCTACCTGCATATCGCTATCACGCGCAGCTCCGCGTACCAGTTCACCTTCGGCCATATCCACCAATCGCCGGTCTTCTGCCGCTTCGCGGAGTTCCAGCTCCTGTTCAGTGGACGAACCCGCCTGCGCTGCTATTAACTCTGCCCGTATGCGGTAGCGACCAATACTGACAGTATCGCCCTGGTTCAACCGGGCCCGACGGCCGCGCCCAACAGGCTGGGTTGCGCTGTTAATATAGGTGCGACCGCTGCGATCAATCAGGCAATAACCTCCGTCAAGAAGGCGGATTTCTGCATGGCCAGCAACAGCGCCGGTGCGGTGCGCCGACAATTGCCAGGTGTCACTTTCGGCGGTGCCGATGGAACCACCCCGGGGCCCAAAGCTGTGTTCAATGCCGGCGCCACTGCGTGTTGTGCCGGGGTTGGTGACCGTCAACTTCAGTCTGGTTACCTGCCGCTCTTCCATGATTGCATTCCTTTTCATATTAACGGCGTATCTGAATCCGAACTGCTGGCCAGCGCCGGGATTTCTCTGGCGTTACAAAAGAATTCCAGCCCAACCGTATGTCCTGTCCCATCTGCATCGGGCGAATATCCTGCCCGCGCATCTGCAATTCCAGGTCGTAAGCCAACTGCTCTCGGGTCGCGAATTCCACCAGCTTCACCAGTCTTTGGTGATCCTGTCCGTTGGGTAGAAAGTCTGCAAAACGCTGACGGCTGAGGTTGCGTATCCTCAGAATAAACTTGCCGCTGCGATCACGGATCTGCGAGCCGACCAAGGTGTCGTTCCCCAGCGTAGCGTTGCACTGGCCCAAGCGCGTTTGCTGGTCCTCACCAATGGCGACCTTGCGTAACACCCACTGCTCAATGCTCACATCGTCGAGATCAAAGCAATGAGCCACAATGCCACTGACCACTTCCGGCGAACGGCTGCGGCCTGCCATCAAGCCGGAATAGGCCAGCATTTTTGACCAGTTAACCGGTGTGGCTTCTCTCAATCGGCTATCGCCAAGGCCGATAAGGGCGTAGATCAGATTGGAAAAGCCATCCGATGCGCCGGGGCGAAAACGCACGTAGTAACGGTATTTGCGCCAGGACCGGTGAAACAGGGTAACCAGCCGGTGATTGAAAAAATCCAGAAAATGCCGGCGAATACCCAGATCCTGACCCGCTTCCCAGGCGAGATCCTCAAGGTAATAACCCGGCAGCGGCGACTGTGAACCGTGCAGGCCCAGAAAACTCACTTCCATCTGGTAGGGGCCGTGCTCATGCTCCGGCGACAAAGCGGAAACCACATCGCTACCGGGAAACCCGAGGCCCGCCGAGGCGGAAAACCGGATACGCTCCTGCTGCGGTTGCTCGTCGCGACCGCCTTCCAGATCGTCACCGTGGTGCCGGTGAATCAGATCCACCAGCTGAAAAAAACTGTACCGCCGCGCATTACCCAGAACGGGTTGCAGGCCGGCTACATCAGCGGTTGCTGACCTTGCTGTAACGTCCATGTATACCGTTCCTGATTATCTGTATTCACCACTTCCAGTTGGTGAAATGCGTTGATACTGGCATAAAGCGCAAAGAACTGGCTGAGTACGGTGCCGAACAGGTACAAATCGCCTTCCGAGGCAAAGGCCTGTTGATCCAGCTTCATCACCGAACGAATTCCCCGTACCGGCAGCCCGCGGATCATCTTGTCCACCGGATTGGTTTCAATGGCACTGATACCCGCAAGCCGCTTCTGGGACACCCGCTCCGCCTGGCGATCCACCAGTGCGCGGAAATCATACACACGCAATACGGTGCGCAAGGCATCCACATCCAGCATGGAGAGATAATTCAGCGACAGATTGGAAATCAGCGTCCACAGCAGACTGCCATCCAGAGTCGGCCTCAAGGTAGCGGTAGGACGGGTGATATTGCTGAAGGACGCAAACGCCGGCGTGGTTTCGGTAGCCATGCACACTTCCCCAACCGCCAGCTGTTGCGGCAGTTGCCGGTTGGTGCAGGTAAGCGTCAGGGAAATCGCTTCCTGCCGATCCATACACTCGGATTCATCGCCACGAACAAACGACATATAGTGATCAAACCCGTCACCGCGCACGCTATCCTTGGCCCGAACCCGGTAATACAAGGCTGTGCGGCCACGATCCCGCTCAACTTCGTGCTGAAAGCTTTCGAAAGCCGTATACAGCCGGCGCTCGCCCCGCCCCGAACGGCCTTCCAGCCAGCCTTCAACCTGTTCAATGCTGAACACTTCAAAATGATCCGGCGACCGGCTCGAGGCCAGAATCCGGTACTCGGTCTGACGCCCGTTCAGATCCACCGGCTCACCCTCATGGGTAAACAGATTCACCGCCGGCGTGCAGTAAAGCTGCATATTCTCCGCCCGAACCCGGGCATCTGGTGGCAAAATCCGGCTGAAATGAAAACGCAGACTGATTTCATCCGCCTGAACCGCTGGCAAGCGGTTCTTCAGGCCGGTAATGTCCACAAACCGGAACGCCTCCGGAAAACTCAGGTATTCCTGCAGAATCCGATAGCCGGAATAGGCGTTCTTTGGATAAGGCAAAAGCGCCTCATCACTGGCGAAACCGACAGGTTTCAACAAAGAAGTCGGCAGGCTGTAAACCGACTCGCCAACCACCAGTTCCATGCGGCTGAGATAATGGTTCAGCCACAAATATAGCGTTTCAGCCGTGTGATTATCCCCGCCCAGATAGAAGCGCAGACTATCAAGATCCAGGGCGCTTAGCGGTTGATCGGTATGCAGCGCCAAGTCTACTGTCATCGACGACACTTCCCGGGAATGCTCAGCATGAGCATCGGCGACACTTATGGGAAACACATCCACCGCCCGACAAGTACGAAACCGGCACTGAGTCTGGCGCGTGGAATCTCCCAAAGGGCGGCTCTTGATTTCCGTGTGCCGCTCAACCCTTTGTCGCTCACTGATGGAATGCAACTGCGGATCAAACCGCATAATGGTGCAGCTCGGAACCGGACGAAGATAGTTCGGCCAAAGCATGTTCAGCAATGAATGGGTCAGCTCTGGAAATTCATCTTCCACTTTCTCCCGAAGTTTCCCGGTCAGAAACGCAAAGCCTTCCAACAAGCGCTCAACATCAGGATCGGTGCTTTGCTCAGAAAGAAATCGGGTAAGCTGCGGGTGAGCCTCAGCAAACTCCCGCCCCTGCAATCGCAGAAAGCTCAGTTCGTCCCTGTAAAATCGGTTTAACTTCATACAACTACCGCTTCCTTGGGAGTATGATCCGGTCGGTATACTTTTCTTCCGGGAAAAAACAACTCGCTGCGCTCAGACATTTTTTTCCCTGCAGAAAAGCATCCCCACCGGCTCCTGCCATCCTTGGTGTTTGCTGATCGTTTCGTTACGTCACTCGGTAGTAACGTTTGTCATCCAGTAATAGATCTATCGTCGTTTTGTCGTCTTCTGCGCCTACGTTCAGGTATACCGTTACCTGAAACCGTAACTGCAAAGGGTCTGGCCCCTGGGGTAAAGCAACCACATCAACCCGCTTTACTCTCGGTTCGTACTTCTCAATGCACTGCCGAATTGCGCTGCGGATCTGGATACTCAGATCGTGGGTACCCAGAGTCGCATCGTTGAAGTCCAGCAGTCCCAGTTCCGGCGCACAGGCGCTATTGCCGGGATGTGCATTGAGCAGTCGAACCAGGTGGCGTTTTATTGAAGCCACCACATGGGTGACTTCCCCCATGCTTTGCCCTTCCGGAGAACCAGCCTGCTCCAATCGTTCGAACAGGCTGCCTCCCATGGGTTGTGCATCACTACTGAACACGGATTAATCCTTGTCCAGGCGGCCTACCAGCGACAGCTCGAAGTTGGCACCCATGTATTTGAAGTGCGGACGCACAGCCAGAGACACCTGGTACCAGCCTGGATCGCCTTCTACATCGGAAACCGTTACCTGAGCTGCGCGCAATGGGCGGCGGCTGCGTACTTCGGCCGGCGGGTTTTCCTGATCGGCCACGTACTGGCGAATCCAGGTGTTCAGTTCGCGCTCAAGATCCTGACGCTCCTTCCAGGAACCGATCTGTTCGCGCTGCAGCACCTTGATGTAATGAGCCAGGCGGTTAACGATCATCATGTACGGCAACTGGGTACCCAACTTGTAGTTGGTTTCCGCTTCCTTGCCTTCCTTGGTGTTCGGGAACTGCTTGGGCTTTTGTACGGAGTTGGCTGAGAAGAAGGCCGCGTTATCGCTGCCCTTACGCATGGTGAGGGAGATAAAGCCTTCGTCGGCCATTTCGTATTCACGGCGATCGGTGATCAGCACTTCTGTAGGAATCTTGGCTTCCAGCTGGCCAAAGGATTCGAACAGGTGAACCGGCAGATCTTCCACTGCGCCACCGCTTTGCGGGCCGATGATGTTGGGGCACCAGCGGTACTTGGCAAAGCTTTCCGTCAGGCGGGTAGCCAGCAAATACGCGGTGTTGCCCCACAGGTAATGCTCGTGATCGCCGGAAACGTCTTCCTTGTAGTTGAAGCTGCGCACCGGGTTTTCAGTGGGATCGTAGGGCACCCGCAGCAGGAAGCGTGGTGATGTGAGCCCCAGGTAACGGGCGTCTTCGGATTCCCGCAGAGAGCGCCACTTGGCGTACTTCGGGCCTTCAAAAACGGCTTTCAGCTCCTTGATGGCCGGCAGTTCCTGGTAGCTGTCTACACCAAAGAATGACGGTGCAACCGAGGACAGGAAAGGCGCGTGAGCCATAGCACCAACAGACGATACATACTGCAGCAGCTTCATGTCCGGGGTGGACGGTGTGAAGGCATAATTACCAACCACTGCGCCTACAGGCTCGCCGCCGAACTGGCCATATTCCGTGGAATAAATGTGCTTGTAAAACCCGGTCTGGGTAACGTCGGGCGCAAACTCGAAGTCTTCGAGCAGCTCGGTTTTGGTGGCGTGCAGAATATCCACTTTGATGTTTTCGCGGAAATCCGTGCGATCCACCATCAGTTTGAGGCCACGCCAGGAGGATTCCAGCTCCTGCAGCTTGGGGGCGTGCAGGATTTCATCCATCTGGGCGCTGATCTTGCGATCCAGCTCGACCACCATCTGGTCTACCAGTGCCTTGTTGACCGGCTGGCCTTTTTCTTCGCTTTTCAGCAGGTTGGCAATAAACGTTGCAACGCCTTTGCGGGCGACATCATAGCCTTCATCAGCTGGCGCCATGCGACTGTTGGCCATGACCTGGTCGAGCAAGGAGCCTTCCATTACAGATTCAGAGGCAGCGGATTGCTGCGCAGCAGTATCAGACATACCACATCCCTTCAGTACGTGATTGATATTTGGTGTTGTGTACCGCGTGAAGGCGGCAGCAATGATTACTCGCCTTCTGTAGCCAGTTCCAGCTCAGACAAGAGGGTTTCACGGGCTTCGTCGTTATCCAGCAACTCCTGCAGCTTGGAACGGAACGAAGGCACGTTACCCAGAGGGCCTTTCAAAGCGACAAGTGCTTCCCGCAACTCGATCAGCTTCTTCAGCTCAGGAACCTGACGGGCAATGCTGTCGGGCGAGAAGTCATCCAGGGACTGGAATTCGAGGTTGACCGGCAGTTCGTCGGCCTGCTCTTCCAGCTGGTTGGATACAGTAGTAGATAACGTAAGGCCGGCTTCCTTCATGACAGAACGGAAGTTGTTCTTGTCGACGGAAATGGCTTTGCGTTCTTCGATGGGGGTTTCTTCGGCGTGTCCTTTAAAATCACCAACGACGAACATCTTCAGCGGCAGTTCGGTTTCAGCCTGCTGATCTCCAGTGGCGGGGACATATTTGATATTGATGCGCTCTTTCGGCGCGACAGAACCGTCTTTGGACGACATGGCTTGCTCCCTGTGCAAATCATTTGCAGTTGTTCAATCCTTCGTGCGTACCGTCCTGGCACGCAGCGACAAAACTGTACACATGTGGCTCAGGTTTCTCAAGCAATAATTGGCCAGCAGCGCCTCAAACTGTGCGCGCGGGCAAACTTTTGCCAAAGTGTTTGTGCCCAGGCATGTACATGTGACCTACTGGCCACAGCCTCGGGTAATTTGGTCAATGACGGCACGCAGCGTCGTAGCTATACTCCTGAAACCATAGTTAAAGCTTTAAAAGTATTTTCACAATAACCAAGGAGGAGATTGATATGAGCGACGTGAAATCCCGTTTCGAAGAGGCAGTAAACTACATTCAAAATGCCGAAGGTGACTTCAAGCCATCCAACGAGATGAAGCTGGAGTTCTACGCACTGTATAAGCAGGGCACCGAAGGTGATGTGTCAGGCAAGCGCCCGGGTATGATGGATTTTGTTGGCCGCGCCAAGTATGACGCTTGGGAAAAGTGCAAAGGTATGTCGAAAGACGACGCCATGCAGAAGTACATCGACAAGCTCGAAGCCCTGAAGTAAGCCACCTCAGCTTTCCGGTCCCGGCCAAAACACTGCCGGGATCACACCACCTGTAATTTAACGCCTTCCTGCATTTTCCGGGCCTGTCAGCGGCCGTTCATGTTCACATTGAGAGCTTCGTAGGTGCGGTTTTCTGGCGGGCGAATTACGTAATTATTGCTGTGTGTCTGCCCGGGAAGGGATTTGGGATTGCTGAAGCGAAACTCTACTGGTATTTGGGAGCGCCCGAGGTCCGTACGGCCGTCACCCGGCTGCAGCGCCAAGGGGTCAAGATAGAAATCGTCAGCACCCGCTTGCTGCACAGGAACACCCTCAGCGGGCGCAGCCAAACCACCCTCTATCACCGTGTCCGAGAGCACATCTTCAGCAATGGAGTTGAAAGGGATAGTCTCCAGCGTTGACCGCTGCTCAACCTCAAACACCTGGCTCTCGCCAGGACTGGTCTGCGCACTGGCCAATCCTGTTACCATGAACAGGAAAACGACAGAAGCCAAACCGGAGTGCATCAATTTCGGCGCTCTGACAGAACGGTGCAAGAGATTCATTAGATTTGCCCTCGAAGACACGCTTTTTAGAATTGTGTCAATTTTCGATCAGTCTATCGCCAAACTGGTCGTGTTTCTCAGTTAATTGACCGTTTTGTGACAACTTTCACTGGCTCGGATGAATAAGATTGCCAGTTTCGCACCATCTTTGGACAACAGGAGCCGCTTTGAAGACGCCACTTATCACCCGGCAGGGCTACGATGATCTGCAAAAGGAACACGACGAACTCTGGAGATTTGAGCGCCCGGAGGTCACCAAAAAAGTTACCTGGGCAGCCAGCCTTGGCGATCGCAGTGAGAACGCAGACTATCAGTACAACAAGAAACGACTCAGAGAGATTGATCGCCGAGTACGCTACCTGAGACGCTGCCTGGACAATCTGAAGGTAGTGGAGTACCACCCGGATCAGGAAGGAAAAGTATTTTTCGGGGCCTGGGTAGAAGTTGAAAACGACGATAGCAAAACCCTAAAGTTCCGAATCGTTGGCTACGATGAGATATTCAACCGCAATGACTACATTTCCATCGACTCACCGATGGCCCGGGCTCTTCTGAAAAAAGAAGTAGGCGATGAGGCCGAGGTAAGAACCGATGCAGGAACAATCACCTGGTACATCAACTCAATTACTTACGAAAAGTAGAACAACCAGGCATAAAAAAACCCCGTAAAAACGGGGTAAGGCTAGCGCTGTGCTGGAGGGAGAAGCAAGCCGCTATTCGTGCTTGCCTCTATCTACAGCTTCAATTCTACATACCCCGAATTACCACGCCCTTGCCGATGAATTACCTTTTAGTCAGGGAGAACCAGGCAAGTATGTGCAGAGAATTAGGTTGTACACTCTAGGGGACAGGGATAGCGTTAAGGTATCGAACCTTATACCCGCTTCCAGTTATGGAGATAGCATAAATGAACACACAGAAGCTTCTGAACATGGCTCTTGAAGGCGTAGACGCGCTGGGTTTCCGCCTTGACCAGATGGGCATTACCGGAAAAGTTAACCGCCACAACATTGCGGCTTTTCTGATGTCAGAACAGAAACACCTTGAAGGTGAGTGGGACAGCATTCAAGTGCGCATCAACCTTCGTCGCACTCAGATTGAGCGCATCACCCAGAAGATTGAAACCCGAACCGATGCTTTATTCGCGCCGGTTATGTCGCAAGTGAACCGGTTCCGCCCGAGTCACTAAGACTCAGGCGCGGTCGGTCTCTGTTGCACCAGTAGCGTCACCGGTGGCCGGCGCCAACGCCTGTTCTGCCTGGGTAGCCCGTATGCGCTTGCGCGCACGGGTGAGCGCAGGCATGTACACAGCAACCGTCAATCCGGGCGGCTGCTGTGTTTCATCAGTATCGCTAAGTATAATCCGCCCCTTATGGATTTCTGCGACGGCACTGACCAGGCTGAGGCCCAAGCCGTTACCGGGAAGCGAGCGGCTTTTTCCAACCCGGTAGAAGCGCTGGAAGACCTGATCCTTCTCGTCATCAGGAATACCGATACCGCTGTCACTGACTTCGAATACAGCGTCATCGCCGTCTCTCCGCACAGCTACACCAATGGCACCATGCTCGGGCGTGTATTTAATCGCGTTATCGATCAGGTTACTGATCATCTGGAATAACAGATCCCGGTCGCCTTCGAGCATTACGCCAGGCTCCAGAGACTGCTCAAACGTTTGATCTTTATCCTCTGCCACCGCCTCGTATAGCTCACAGGCATCAGACACCAATTCGTCCAGAGCCACCCGCTTCATATCAGACGAATTACCTTTTGTTTCCAGACGCGCGATGCGCAGCAGCGCATTAAATGTCGCAAGGAGCTGGTCTGCTTCTGCTACAGCGCGGCCGGCCTGTTCCCGTGCCTCATCGTTATCGACAGACATCAGAGTGTTTTCAAGCTGGTTCCGCAATCGCGTGAGAGGCGTACGAAGGTCGTGGGCAATGCTGTCAGACACATGGCGGATACCTTCCATCAGATAAACAATCCGGTCCAACATCTGATTCAGGTTTTCTGCCAGCTGATCGAAATCGTCCTCAGTGCCACGGGTAGGTATACGCAGGGAGAGGTGACCGTTCATTATTCGCCGGGAGGTATTGTTGATGACCTCTATGCGGCGAATGGTATTTCGGCTCATCAAATAGCCACCGAGCAGTGCCAGCGCAAGGGTGATCCCCATGCCCCAGTTGATGGCCGTTTCAATTACTCTTTTGAGGCTGGTGAGCTCGTCAACATCTCGACCCACCAATAGCCGCAAACCACCCTGAACTTCAAATATTCGGGCCCGGGCCAAGCGCTCCGGCCCTTTCCAGCCCACAGCTGAGCTGAGCGTAAAGTTAACCCAACCACCCTCTGAGGGACTGCCCTCTGGCCAGGTTTCCAGATTGCCAGCCAGCTTGAGGAAGTCTTCGGTGGTCAGCAAGTAGATGGTTTTTGCATTGGGATCGCGGGCAACCCGCTCACGAATAATCGTGATCAGGCCGTTTACACCGCGCCCTCTGTATTGCTCCGCCAGTCCGGCGATTTCCGCTTCAATGGTTTCGTCGGTCTGAGCGGTCATAAAACCCGCTGTACGCCAGTAAATAAAGGCCAGTAATAAAAATACCGAGGTGGCAAACACCACCATATACAGCAGGGCAAGCTGGAAGGACGATGTCCTGAGCTGGCTAAGCAGTTTCACGTAACATGTACCCTGCACCCCTCACGGTTTGCAGTAAGGGAGTTTCGAATTCCTTATCAATCTTTGCCCGCAGACGGCTGATATGCACATCAATCACGTTGGTTTGGGGATCGAAGTGATAATCCCAGACTTTTTCCAACAGCATTGTCCGGGTGACCACCTGGCCGGCGTTGCGCATCAAGTACTCAAGCAACCGGAACTCCCGGGGCTGAACATCAATGTTCTGACCGGAGCGCTTAACCGTTCGGGCGAGCAAATCCATTTCCAGATCGGCTACACGCAGCACGGTTTCAGTTTCCGCCGACTGGCGGTTTCGGCGAACCAGCGATTCAATCCGGGCAAGAAGCTCAGTGAAGGAGAAAGGCTTGGTAAGGTAGTCATCACCGCCACCCCGCAGGCCTTCAACACGATCGTCTACATCGCCCAGCGCGCTGAGTATAAGAACCGGCACCTGGTTTCCCGTGGCGCGAACGGTCTTGATGATAGAGAGCCCGTCCATGCCCGGAAGCATGCGGTCGACAATCATGATGTCGTACTCTTCGCTGGCGGCCATCATCATGCCGTCTTTGCCATCGGCAGCGTGATCAACCACGAAGTCTGATTCTTTCAGCCCTTTAACAAGATAATTTGCTACGTCCTGATCGTCTTCGATTACCAGCGCTTTCACCGGATCCCCTCCTGATAGCGGATTACATTAACAACAGAGTACGAATAACTCGGGGCACCGGCCAGTTACGATCTTGTAAGAGGGTGTCGCCAATGGCGACGGTCGGTTCTATGACGGCAACCAGTGCAAGCTATCTGCCGTCGCCCCGGAAGGCAGGTACTCCGCACTTACCCAGCCGTCATAATTCATTTTATCGATGGCGGAAAAAACATTCGAAAAGTTAATCTCGCCGGTTCCCGGCTCATGTCGTCCCGGATTATCGGCAAACTGGATGTGCCCAATCCATGGCAGCAAACACTCCATAGAGCGCACAAGGTCACCCTGCATGATTTGCATGTGGTAGATGTCATATTGCAGGCGCAGGTTATCGGCCTCCACTTCCTCAATCAGAGCCATGACTCTGGCAGACGTATCAAGAAAAAAACGGGGCATATCGACCCGTGAATTTATTGCCTCAACGCACAGCGTAATACCCTCACCCTCCAGCTTATCCGCTGCCCAAGCGACATTCGCCACCAGCGTTCGCCAGGCAGTATCTTCATCCAGTTCGACCGGCTTCAATCCAGCCAGACAGTTCAGCCGCTTGCACCCAAGGGCCCGGGCATACTCAATGGCGTGATCCACCCCGGCGCGGAACTCATCAACCCTGCCTGGCAAGCAAGCAATGCCACGCTCACCTGCCTCCCAGTCACCCGGCGGCAGATTGAACAAAACCTGAGTCAAACCATTGCCTTCCAAAGCTTTACTCAGCTCTTCCTTGGGCCACTCATAGGGGAAAAGATACTCCACGCCCCTAAACCCGGCCGCCGCCGCTTTGGCAAAACGCTCGGTAAACGGCACTTCGGTGAATAGCATCGACAGATTGGCAGCAAAACGCGGCATGACAGTTACTCCTTAGACCCTGGGCCAGCAGAACCAAGACGGGTGCGGTTAATATGCTCCAACTCCAGCAGCAGGCCACTGTGATCAGCATCACTGTGGCCATTAGCGACCAGCGAGAGATATTCGTTGTGCACCTGCTGCGACAACGGCAGCGTTAATCCTTCTGCCCAGGCCTCATCCAGAATCATCCGCATGTCCTTCAGCTGTATCCGCGCTGGCGCGCCGGGCGCAAAATCCCGATCGATCATACGCTGACCGTGCAATTCCAGAATCCGGCTACCAGCAAAGCCGCCCATCAGTGCCTCCCGCACTGCCGCCGGATCAGCCCCGCCTTTGGCAGCCAGCAACAAAGCTTCAGACACCGCGCCAATAGTAATTCCAACAATCGCCTGATTAGCCAATTTGGCAAGCTGCCCGGCTCCAACCGGCCCGATTCTCGTGCACTTACCCAGCACCTCAAACACGGGCAAAGCTCTGGAAACATCTTCCTCTGTACCGCCCGCCATAATACTTAACCGCGCTTCCTGAGCACCCAGCGTGCCACCAGAAACCGGCGCATCCACATAGCCAGCGCCCTGTTCCATCGCAAGCGCAGCATGCCGACGAGCGACCGACGGCTGAATGGAACTCATATCAATCACCAGGGCACCCGGCTTTAGAGCTGCCATGGCACCACTGGCAACCAACACCTGCTCAACCACATCGCTGTTTTCCAGCATGGTGATTACCACATCGGCGGTTCGCACTGCATCAACGGGGTTCTCAGCTACCCTTGCCTCACTGGCAAACGGCTCGCACTTGCTGGCCGTTCGGTTCCATACAGTCATTGGGAAGCCTGAATTCAGCAGATTGCGGGTCATGGGAGCACCCATGAGGCCGATGCCAAGAAATGCGATACGGGGGAGTTTCTCAGTCATTTTAGAGGTCTCGGTTTCAAGTATCGGGAAGAAGTAATTGGGCAGGCCCTTCCAAAACCGTGCGGAGCCATGGATGGCGGAGCCGAGCGTACAGGGATGTATTCACAGCGTGTTTTGGAAGGGCCTGCCCAATTACTTCGTGCACCAAACTATAAGTCACAAAGAACACAAACAAAAACGCCACCAACCGGAACCGGTGGTGGCGTTTTCAAAGTACTTTCAGATCAACAGCCTGATCAGGCAGCTTCTTCAGTCATCTGCGTACGGATTTTCTTCATGGCATTCTTCTCTAACTGGCGAATACGCTCAGCTGAAATACCGTACTTGTCTGCCAACTGGTGAAGCGTTGCCTTGCTCTCGGACAACCAACGCTCGCGCAAAATATCCTGGCTGCGCTCATCCAGCATTTCCAACGCTTCCATCAGACGGCCGTTAGAATCCTCCGTCCAGTCCGCTTTTTCGAGCTGAACAGCCGGGTCGCTACGGTGGTCTTCCAGATAATACGCCGGCGCCTTGTAAGCACTGTCGTCATCATCGTCCATCGGACCATCAAAGGCTGTGTCGTGGGAGGCCAGCCGGCCTTCCATTTCCCGCACAACCCTTGGCTCAACACCCAAATCGTCTGCCACCGCATGCAGTTCGTCGTGGCTTAGCCAAGCCAGTTTTTTCTTCTGGCTGCGCAAGTTGAAAAACAGTTTACGCTGGGATTTGGTCGTCGCCACTTTCACAATGCGCCAGTTGCGCAGAATGAACTCGTGAATTTCTGCCTTGATCCAGTGCACGGCAAAGGACACAAGCCGTACGCCATACTCCGGGTTGAAGCGCTTGACCGCCTTCATAAGGCCGACGTTGCCTTCCTGGATCAGATCAGCTTGTGCCAAACCATAGCCGGAATAGCTCCGGGCAATGTGAATAACAAAGCGCAGGTGCGACAGAACCAACTGGCGAGCTGCATCCACGTCTTCATCGTAATGAAGGCGCTCGGCCAGTTCCCGCTCTTCATCCACGGTTAGTACCGGAATGCGGCTCGCGGCCTGAATGTAAGCCTCGAGATTGGCGCCCGGAACCAGTCTTTCAATAAGCTGTAAACTCGTACCCATGCTTTAGCCTCCGAACCTGACGGTCGCATAATATAGCGAATAAAGATTGGACCGCCAAGAACCTTAAAAGTTCCCGAATCTCTCAAGTAAAACGTTTTAAATCAACAAAATGGAGAATTCGCCCTGACTTTCACTACCTTAGAAACTACCCCGGAACCGATCCGTATTCAATACGCTCTTACCGCAATCCGGATCATTAACCGCCAGCTATTTCACCCGGCTCAATATCGTCCAGATGGCGCTTTACTGCTATCCAGGCACCCAGCCAGCCTAGCAGCATCGCTACAATAATCAATGCAAACGCACCGTCAAAACTCAGGCCGCTCAGCGAGAAGTCGCTGCTGTATAAACCAGCAAGGCGCTCAATGGGGCCACTAAGCCACCAAAGAGAGAGTTGCAGCAGTATCCAGGCAACAACGCCACCGCCCAGACCAAACCACGCGCCCGTGTAAAGGAAGGGCCTGCGCACGAAGCCATCCGTTCCCCCGACAAGCTTGGCCACCAGGATCTCATCGCGGCGGCTTTCAATAGATAGCCTTACCGTGTTGCCGATCACCAGCACCACCGCTGCCGCCAACAAGATTGCCAGCGCCCAGACGGCCCGCGCAAGCAGGTCTGTCATGGCGTTCAGGCGTTGCAACCAGCCCAGATCTACCTGAACCCGCTCAATACCCTCCATGCTTTCAACAAACATCAGCAGGCTTGCTACCCCGTCTGCCGTCCTTGCACTTTCCTCAGGCGTGATCAGCAGAGTGTGGGGCAAAGGGTTCTCATCCAGATAATCCAACGCATCATCAAGACCCGACGATGCACGGAATTCTGTCAATGCACGATCACGGTCAATCAATTCAACTCCATCTACCCGTCCATCTGCGCCAATTTCTTCGGCAAGTTTGCGGGTCTGCTCAAGGCTGGCGTCCAGTTTCATATAAGCAGTAACCCGGGCACCGCTCTCCCAATCGGCGCTCACACCCTGAAGGCTGGTCAACAAAAGTAAAAGTGCAACCGGCAATGCCAGCGCAACGCCCATCACCGTCCAGGTCATCAGGCTGGCCACCGGGGTTCGCCACATGCGTGAGGCGCTGTCGCGTGCCACTTTTCGATGATGAATGAAGTAGGATTCCGCCTGCTCGCGCCAGGGCGACCGGGAGGCTTTCGCACCCCGGGCAATATCCGGTTTACGGGGCTTGGACAACGGGTCAACGGCCACGGAAACCTCCTTGCAGTGGGGTACCGCCCGCAATCAGATTGCCGTGATCGAGAGTCAGGGTACGCCGATCCATTTCGTTTATCAGGGCGAGATCGTGGCTGGCGATCAGCACAGTTACACCTACCTGGCTGAATTGTGCAAACAGATTCATGATGTCTGCAGAAAGTTTTGGGTCCAGGTTACCTGTAGGCTCATCCGCCAGCAGTAGAGGCGGCTTGTTCACCACGGCCCGGGCAATACCCACACGCTGCTGCTCACCACCCGATAACTGTAGCGGGTTCATTTTTTCCTTACTGAGCAGTCCCACTTTATCCAGCGCTGCACGCACACGCCGACCCACATCACGGTGTGAAGCTCCCATGACCTCCAAGGGCATGGCCACGTTATCAAACACAGTGCGATCAAAAAGAAGTTGATGATTCTGGAATACCACACCGATGTGCCGGCGTATGTAGGGAACCTGCCTTCGCGGCAGGCGGTTGAGCACCTGACCACCGACCACCACCTCTCCGGCAGTGGGGCGCTCCATAACCATGAGCAGTTTCAGCAGGGTACTTTTGCCCGCACCTGAGTGCCCGGTCAGAAACGCCAGCTCACCGCGATCCAGGTGAAAATTCACCTGCCGCAACGCAGTATGATCACTGTCATATCGCTTGGTAACCTGGCGAAACTCGATCATAACGGGCGACGACTCCAACAATCCGGGTTATTTGGCAAACTAGTCTGCAAACAATGCGTCCACAAAGGTTTCAGCATCAAAGCTGCGCAGGTCATCAACCTGTTCACCAACACCGATAAACCGGATAGGAAGCTGCAACTGACGGGCAATGGCAAATACGATACCGCCTTTGGCAGTGCCGTCCAGTTTCGTTAAGGTAATACCGCTCACGCCAACCGCCTTCTGGAACACCTGCGCCTGGCTAAGAGCGTTCTGCCCCGTGCCCGCGTCCAGCACCAGCATGACTTCGTGAGGTGCCGTGGCGTCCAGTTTTTTCATTACCCGGACAACCTTCTCCAACTCTCCCATCAGATTGTCTTTGTTTTGCAGTCGACCTGCAGTGTCTGCGATCACCACATCCACGCCACGGGACTGGCCTGACTGTATAGCGTCAAAGATCACGGAGGCACTGTCGGCACCCGTATGCTGAGCCACCACCGGAACCTTATTGCGCTCACCCCAAACCTGCAACTGCTCAACGGCGGCCGCACGGAAGGTATCCCCTGCCGCCAGCATCACTGACTTGCCTTCGCTCTGGAGCTTTTTAGTGAGTTTGCCAATGGTAGTGGTCTTGCCCACGCCATTCACACCAACCATCAAAATCACATAAGGCTTGGTTCCGGCATCAATTGTCAGCGGCTTGGTGACATTCTTTAACAGGCCATGCAACTCGTCACGTAGGGCCTTGCGAAGTGCTTCGCCGTCTTTGAGCTGGTTGCGCTGGAGTTTGTCCGTAAGGGATTCAATAATTTCCGAGGTGGCCGTTACGCCAACATCCGCCATCAGCAACGTGGTTTCGATTTCTTCCAGCAGGTCTTCATCTATTTTCTTGCCTACCGAAAACAGGTCGGCCATGCCGCCGGTCAGGCTTGCGCGGGTTTTGCCCAGGCCTTGCTTGATGCGCTCAAAAACACTGAGTTGTGGCGCGGCTTCCGGTTCGGGAACCTTTGCCGGCTCCGGCTCTGGCATTGCCGGTGGCGCAACTGCTGTTGGCGCGTCCTCCGGCAAGGATTCAGGGGCGGTGGGGGCTGGCTTTTCAGTCGGCGCCAAAGGCTCAGGGCCTTTGACTGCCTCCGGTTTGCGCTGGGGCACGGGTTTCGGCCGCGGTACACGGCGGCGATTGCTGGCGATATCCAGAAAAAATACAAATACAAGAAGGGCCAGTAGGCCGACCGAAATCCACTCTGCCATCATAAAGTCATACCATCAGTCTGATTGGGCGGGACAAATAGAGCGCATATTCTAGCAGACTGTCCCAGTGAAGTGAGGTTGCTGTGGATTATCATGAACAGCCCGATTTCCGCTAAGATACGCCAGCCGAAAATATTGCCGCCCGTTTCCGGAGCCAACCACATGACCCGAAGAAAATCCTCAGGCCAGCACCTTTCAAGCAAGCCTTCCAAGGGCGCCGCCAAGAACACGGGTGCCGGGGGTGAACTACGCATTATCGGGGGCGACTGGCGCAGCCGGAAGCTGCGCTTCCCGGATGCAGGAGGGGTTCGCCCAACACCAGCACGCACACGGGAAACCCTGTTTAACTGGTTGTCGCTTCATATCGCGGGAAGCGATTGCCTGGACTTGTTTGCAGGCTCTGGTGCTTTGGGGCTGGAGGCGCTCTCAAGAGGCGCCGGCCAGGCCACGCTGGTTGATAACAACACAGCCTTGGCAGCCGCTCTTCGGGGCAACCTCAGGCTACTGGGTTCTGAAGCAGGCACTGTGATTTGCGCTAATGTAGACACCTACCTGAGCCAGCGCTCACGGCATCCATTCGATATCATTTTCATGGACCCACCATTCCATCAGGGCTGGCTGACAACGCTGATCCCACTGCTGAATACCCAAGGCTGGGTGAAACCTGGAGGCTGGGTATACGTGGAGCACGAAAGTGACCTGCCGTCGCCGGCGGCACCTGCCAACTGGCAACTGCACCGGCAAAAAACCGCTGGCCAGGTCACTTACTGCTTATACAGAGTGGTTCAAGCCGCAGGGCGCAGCGAATAAGCCCGCAAATGGGCGGCAAACTCTTCCAGGTAACGGATACCACTGGCTTCAGCGTCTTTGCACCACTCCATCAACGCGTGCAGCTTATCCTGCGGCTTAAGGCCGCGCTGGCGCCAAAGGGCCTGTAACTCGTTGCTCATCTCGTAAATCTGGCGCAACACAGCGTTGCTTTCCAGAACTGATTCCAGCGCTTCTTTATCTCGCGGCTTTATCAGCGTAACTTCCCGCGATAGAAGCTGTTTGAGTTTACGATATCTGGGCCGTATCTCATCATCCATCAGGCTCTTTTGCTGGCGCAAAACCGGCTCTGTCACACGTTTGCGGTACTGGCGCATTATGTCGAAACGATTATTGGCAATAGCCTGCACAGTTTCCACATCCACGTTCTGCTTGCCCGGCACATAATGGGCGATCGGCCGATAGCCTTTGGGTTTGGCAAGACCAAACGCCTGGAACAGGCGGATATAGCCCCAGCCGATATCCACTTCGTACCAGCGGCGTGAAAGTTTGGAGGAGTTCGGGTAGGTGTGGTGGTTATTGTGCAGTTCTTCACCACCAATAATAATTCCCAGTGGAGAAATGTTGCGGGCGTTATCCGCACACTCGAAATTGCGATAACCCATCCAGTGGCCAATCCCGTTCACAACACCGGCTGCCCAGAAAGGTATCCAGACCATCTGCACTGCCCAGATCCAGATACCGTTAACACCAAAAAGCACCAGATTAATGACTGCCATCAGAGCAATGCCCAGCGCCCTGTGGCGACTGTAAAGATTGCGCTCTATCCAGTCTTCCGGGGTCCGCTGGCCGTAGCGCTCAAGGTTTTCAGCAGTCGCTGCCGAGGCATACAACTCTGCCCCTTCGAATAACACCTTCTTTATACCCAGTACCACCGGGCTATGTGGATCTTCGGCCGTTTCACACTTGGCGTGATGCTTGCGATGGATCGCAGTCCATTCTTTGGTATTCTGCGCTGTGGTCAGCCACAGCCAGAAACGGAAAAAATGCTTCAGTGCAGGATGCAAATCCAGCGAGTTATGGGCCGAATGGCGATGCAGATAAAGCGTTACACTGATGATAGTGACGTGGGTCATACCCAGAACAACCAGAATCAACTGCATCACCGACAGGTCAAGGAGACCGTTAAACCACATAATTAATCCTCAAATCAAAACCTGAAGCGACCAATATAGGCGCCTGTTCGCGGCAGTTTAGCGTACAGGTGTTAGCTAAAACAACAAGCTTTAAAGTCAAGCTTGCTACCGTTCACATTTGCGCAACATCACACCTACAAATTTGACCGGAGACTGGTTGAATGCCCGAACTACCTGAAGTCGAAACCACAAGACGCGGCATTGCGCCCCACTGTGAAGGTCAAACCATTGAACAGGTCAAAGTACGAAATGGCAGCCTGCGCTGGCCCGTGCCCGGCGATCTTGCCGCGCAAATGAACGGCCAGGTTATCCGCACTGTCGAGCGGCGAGCAAAATATCTTTTTCTGAACCTCGACCATGGCACTGCCATCGTTCACCTGGGCATGTCTGGCAGCCTTCGCATCATCACTGATGGCGCACCGGCAGAGAAACACGACCACATCGACCTTGTGCTGCATTCCGGCGTAACTCTGCGCTTTAATGACCCCCGTCGCTTTGGTTGCTGGCTGTGGGCAGACTCTGCCGAGACGCACCCCCTGATTGCCAGCCTTGGGCCGGAACCGCTATCGGCAGAGTTTACTGGTCGAATGCTGTTCCAGTTATCGCGCTCCAGAAACACCCCCGTGAAATCCTTCATCATGGACAGCCATGTGGTGGTCGGCGTAGGCAACATTTACGCCAACGAAGCACTGTTCCACGCCGGCATTCATCCCAAACGCAAGGCTGGGCGCATCAGTCTCGATCGCTACCAGCGTCTTGCGGAAGCTATCCGGGAGATTCTCAGCGCTGCGATCCTGATGGGCGGCACTACCCTGCGAGATTTCGTGAACAGCGATGGCAAGCCAGGCTATTTCGCTCAGTCATTGCTGGTTTATGGCCGCGCCGGAGAGCCTTGCCCGAACTGCGAAACACCGCTGAAGGAAATCCGCATGAACGGGCGATCTACCGTGTACTGCACAGGATGCCAGCGGTAGCTCTGGGCCGCAGACCTGTGCCCAACATCCGTAATATCCCGGCTTGCCTCAAATCGGGATCTGCGGCAGCCTGAGGAAAACATTTAAGGCTGGCTTTGCATATGATCAACTGGACGTCCCTCGAAACCGTATTCCTGGATATGGACGGCACACTGCTTGATCTGCACTTCGACAATCATTTCTGGCTGGAACACCTGCCCAGGCGTTACGCGGAGCGCAACGGCATGCACGCCGAGAAAGCCAGGGACAAAATCATCAGCATGATCATGGCCCAAAGAGGCACGCTCAACTTCTACTGCACCGATTACTGGAGCGAGCAACTTGCCCTGGACATAACCGGACTGAAATCCGAGCTCAGTGACCGCATCGGCTACCGTCCGCATGTGGCGGACTTTCTTCAATCTCTCAAGAAGGCCGGCCTGCAATCCGTCATCGTCACCAACTGCCACCCGGATCCTCTGGAGCTGAAACTGCAGCGCACAGGCCTCGACCGCTATGTGGACGGTATTGTTTCCAGCCATCAGCTGGGCAAACCCAAAGAAGACACCGCCTTTTGGCAGGACCTGCAACAACTTGCCCCCTATAGAGCCGCTTCCACATTAATGGTGGATGACAGTTTCCCCGTACTGGAAAGCGCCCGGTCGGCAGGAATTGCCCAATGCCTTGGAATTCTGGCCCCGGACAGCAAACAGGCAGCCAGCAAATCTCATCCCGAAATACCTTGCGTGCACCACTTTGATGAAGTTCTGACAGCGATTCACCAGCAAAGGCCCCATCACCAGAAAAGCCCTCTGCCATCTGATGACTGAGGGCGCTATAATTGAGGCATACGCCCTTCAGGTGAGGAGATATGGCGGCATCCACTTCGGACGATCAACGGGTAAGGCTCGACAAATGGCTTTGGGCTGCGCGCTTTTACAAAACACGCTCCCTGGCAAAAGAGGCTGTAGAAGGCGGCAAAGTCCACTACAACAGCCAGCGCTGCAAGCCAGGCCGCCTGGTTGAGCCTGGCGCCACGCTCACCCTGCGCCTTGGCTATCTTGAAAAAGTCGTGGTTGTAGATGAAGTGAGCGAGCGTCGGCGCGGTGCGCCGGAAGCTCAAAAGCTCTACCACGAAACCGAAGACAGCATAAAAAAGCGTGAAGACCTCTCGTGGCAACGTAAAACCATGCAGGCAGCACAATTGCCGCCGGCAAGGCGCCCTTCCAAGAAAGATCGCCGCGACATTCAACGGTTCCGTGACCAGAACAGCATCTGAACCAGACCGTTCTGTTGTCAGCCACCGATTAAAGCACCCAGTTTTCAGGAGAACCAATATGGCATCCCGCGACCAGTTCCAGCGTTTTATATTTGAACACAGCCAGGTACGCGGAGCCTGGGTACAGCTTGACGAGAGCTTCCGTGAAATCACCGGCCAGGCGCCTTATCCCGAGTCGGTCAGAGGCCTTCTGGGAGAAGCTCTTGTAGCCAGCATTGTTATGAGCAGCAGCCTGAAGTTCGAAGGCACACTGTCCATTCAGGCCCAGGGCGAAGGCCCGCTTCGAACACTCATGGCGGAATGCAGCCACGACCGCAAGATTCGCGGGCTTGCACGATTCGACGAGCACGCGGTGACCGAAGACAGCTTCCACGATTTGCTGGGCGACGGGCGTATGGCCATTACCATCACACCCCGGCAAGGCAGCCGCTACCAGGGCGTGGTGCCTCGGGAGCGGGATAGTCTGGGGGGATGCCTGGAAGAATATTTCGAGCGCTCGGAGCAGATCTCCACCAGTCTGTTTCTGTTTTCCAATGAGCAGGGCGCTGCCGGCCTGATGCTCCAGCGTATGCCAGGTGCCACCCAGGAAGATGACGAACTCTGGGAGCGGGTTAACCACCTTGCACGCACGGTTAAGGCCGATGAACTGCTGGAACTTGATAGCGAAACTCTTCTGCACCGCCTGTTTAATGAAGAAACGGTGCGACTCTTCGATGCCGAAACCGTGGCATTTCAGTGCAGTTGTTCCAAAGACAGAACTCTTGTTGCCCTTGAAGCCATTGGCAAAGACGAGTGTTACAGCATACTGGAGGAACAGGGAACCATAGATATGGACTGCCAGTTCTGCCACGCGCACTATCGATTCGACAGGAATGATATTGATCAGCTTTTTACCGGCCATACGTTACACTAGGCACGGCTGCAGAATCACCCGGAAGCCAGCAATCACGCGGCTTCCGGCGTAGTCGTTTTTTATTGGCGTCTCTGGCATAATAGCGCGCCTGAATTGATCCGATTGTTCAGAATTCCGTCAATTTTCGGGCAGGCGGCCTGAGCAGTCACTAAGACATCCCGAGGGTGAGGTCGAAGTGAGCAACACTTATAATGATCTGAGTACAGCAAGACTGGTAGAACAGGCACTGGCGCGTAACGAGGGCCAGCTGGCATCCAACGGTTCGCTGGTCGTAGAAACTGGTCATCGCACCGGTCGGTCCCCCATGGATCGCTACATTGTTGAAGAGCCAAGCACATCTGACGACATCCACTGGGGGCCGATCAACCGCCCGTTCGACGCCGATAAATTCGACGCCCTGTGGGAACGCGTAGAAGCCTATATTGCTGAAAAAGACAGCTTTGTGTCCCTGGTGCACGTGGGCTCCGACCCTGAGCACTACCTGCCAGTGAAAATGACCACCGAGACCGCCTGGCAAAACCTGTTTGGCCGCAACCTGTTCATTCGCCCGGAAAGCTACAACCAGGCAGACAAGCAGGAATGGCAAATTCTGAATGCTGCCAATTTTGAGTGCGTACCAGAGCGCGATGGCACCAACAGCGATGGCTGCGTCATCATCAACTTTGCTCGCCGCAGAGTGCTTCTGGCAGGCATGCATTATGCCGGTGAGATGAAAAAAGCGATGTTCTCCGTGCAGAACTTCCTGCTGCCGGAAAAAGACGTGCTACCAATGCATTGCTCCGCCAACGTTGGCGAAGACGGCGAAACCTGTCTGTTCTTCGGTCTATCCGGCACGGGTAAAACCACCCTGTCTGCCGACCCTCACCGCTTCCTTATTGGTGACGACGAGCACGGCTGGGGCCCTGGCACTGTTTTCAATATTGAAGGCGGCTGCTATGCCAAGTGTATCGATCTGAGCAAGAAGAACGAGCCCATTATCTGGGACGCGATCCGCTTCGGCGCTATTGTTGAAAACGTAACAATTGATCCGGAAACCCGCGAGCCAGACTACACCGACGTTTCCCTGACTGAAAACTCCCGGTGTGCCTACCCGCTCGAACACATTGAAAAGCGCGTAATCGAAAACCGCGCCGGTGAGCCAACACACATTGTGTTCCTGACCTGCGACATGACTGGCGTACTGCCGCCTGTGTCTATTCTGAGCCGTGAAGGTGCCGCTTATCACTTCCTGAGTGGTTATACAGCGCTGGTTGGCTCCACAGAAATGGGTTCATCGTCTGCACTGAAGTCTACCTTCTCCACCTGCTTTGGCGCTCCGTTCTTCCCGCGTCCGGCAGGCGTGTACGCTGAGCTTCTGATGAAGCGTATGGATGAGTACGGCAGCAAGGTTTTCCTGGTGAATACTGGCTGGACTGGCGGTGCCTATGGTGAAGGAACACGCTTCAGCATACCGACCACCCGCGCGATCATCAGCGGCATTCAGAATGGCGAGCTTGACTCGGTTGAAACTGAGCACCTGCCAACCCTCAACCTGAGCGTGCCCAAGCGGGTACCGGGCGTAGATTCGGCGCTACTGAACCCACGCAATACCTGGGCCAGCAAAGAAGCCTACGATAAGAAGGCAGCGGAACTGATTGGTCAGTTCGTCGAAAACTTCAAGAAGTTTGATGTTTCCGATTCCATTGTTGAGGCCGGCCCGAAACTCTGAGCCCAGCCCCAAAAAAAAGCGCCCTGCTAATCAAGCACGGCGCTTTTTTTGTTTCAAGACGGAAGTCCTGGCCTGGCTTGCTACCCTCAGGCGTAGAACATCAAAGGTACGAAGGCCACAAGCACCAGCGAGATGCCCATCGCAATCAGAGGCATGATGATGCGCTCATGGCGCTGATAGAAGGTGCCGCCTTCCTGCTGGGCAGCCAGCACCTCGGCCTCTCCCACCACTTGTCGTGTTAGCAGATGGTTAAGTGCGACCGGCGGGCTCAGGTAGCCCAGCTCAAAGGCCACCAGGGTCACCATCCAGAAGTGAATGGGGTGAATTCCACTGGAATAAGCAATGGACGCTACAGTGGCAGTCACCAGAATGACGGCGCCAAAGGCATCCATAATCATTCCGAGAATCACCAGAATCATCACCATCAATAGCATCGCAGACCAGGCACTATCAAACGCCTGAGGGAAGGCTTCCATGATCTGGGAACGCTCGATCACGCCACCGATACTGACTGACAGGCCCAGGAGTAATAGCAACGCACCAATCTCAGCTGTGGTGTCATTGGTGGCTCCACGTACACTACGTTCCAGCCCCTGATGGTTAATCTCACCCGTCGCACTGCCCTTCTTGTTTTTGAAGCTTATATGCTCGTATACCAGGATGGACAACATAATGACCGGCAACAAACGCGGTGCCGAAAATTCATCCATACGCACATCCAGAGCAAAACGGTAGAGCAGCACAACACCCACAATAACCAAGGCGTAGGGTATCAGGGAGCGAAGCGCCTTTAGCGTGGCAGGCAAGGCTTCGGAAGCCGGCGCCAGATTAAACTTGCTCTGCCGGTTTACGGTGAGCGCAACTGCGCTGAACATGGCAGCCGTCAACACAAATACCCAGATACCCCAGCCGAACAGGTCATCTGTAGTCACTTCCCGGTTCAGATATGCGATAACGACAACCAGAAGGCAGGGACGCAACACAACACCCAGAGAACCCGACATTGCGGTGGCCGCAAGCGCCAATTGCCGACGGGCACCAGCAGCACGCAACTCACTGTAAATAACCGCACCTGCAGCTATAACGAAAATCCCCGAAGCACCGGTATAAGCCGTTGGAACAGCAGCAACAAGAACGGCAACCACAGCCAGCAATTCCGGTGGCATACGCCAGGGTCGAAACAGGTTGAATACCAGCGTTGCCAGGCGCGTTTGTTTAAGCATCATGCCGACCCAAACATACAGGCCCACATTCAGGAACATGTCCGCCAGTTCGACCATCTTGCCGAGATAGATGCCAATGCCTGACGTGTGACCAATCAGCGCAAAATAGCTTCCGGAAATCAGACACATCACGGTGTACAGCGGCACAGCCAAAAATGCCTTGTTCAGTTGCCCTCCGGGAGCCAGGCCTGCCGGCACGCGAACCAGCCGGTAAAGGCTGGCCAGGGTCAGACACGCAAACCCTACGACCCAAAAGTTATGGAGCAGGAGATCGTCGGATGAAACTGCCGTTTCGGTGCCCAAACTGGATTGGCGGAAAATCAGGCTGGACCCCAACAACATAGCGTTAGCTATCGTCTGGAGCGTCAGGGAAACCGTATAGTCCAAACGGGTCTCCATGGCCCGCATGGCTATATGATGGCGTGTAAGTGTGGCTGTGGCAGCACACAACATCACCAACAACACCAGAATGTAGCGTTGCGACTCAAGGCCAAAGGCAATCAAATCAGCAACAAACAGCTCCACTGCCCGGTAGGCTTTGACGCCGGGGGTGAGCTTATCCTGCAGACTGTCATAGCTTTGATAGGCAGCTTTGCAATCGGCAACAGAGCGCTCAATCGCAAGCCGGACATCCGCAGGATCTTTCTCCTGCGCGCCCAGCAACATCGCCATGGGGTCATCGTCGGCTGGCTTTTGAGCAAGCTCTTGCGCCACTGCCGCATCAATATCCCGATCTGCGTTACAGGTTGGCGCTACCGGGCCCATCCGCAGTTTGTAATAGCCACTCCAGAGCTGTTCGCCGCCGCGCAGCATCTGGTTATGGATATCGCTGCTTGTAGAAAAAAGCACCACAGACAACAAAAGCAGACAGGCAGGTAGTGATGAAAACCACTCCAGACCACTCCGACGAAAACTACCCTTGGTCATAACTCTACACTCTGGAACATTAACAAGTTACAGCAGGCCATCGAGGTCCATGGTTTCAACTTCTTTCTGCTGGTCATCCCAGAAGCTGCCAAGCTGGCCCAAAGGGGTGCGGTGGCCGGTATTCTCTACCCAAAGACGGTCGGAGATTGAGACGATAATATTGGTCGCCATGGCATCCACGAACGCCCACTCTGCATTAGCCGGCTGCTCCTTGAGCGACTCAGCGTGTCGGCGCACCACCGACTTCACCATGGCTTCATCACCCTTGTTGGTAGCCGCGATTGCGTGGAACACGTGGCTCAATCGAACACCTGCTTCCTCACCCAATCGATCGGTCATCGCGAGACGGTCAAAGGCATCCTCACCTTCCGGCTGAGCGCCCGGTATCATGGCCCAAACCGTTGCTTTCAGTGCCATTGGTGCGCCCCACCACTTGTCATTCTCAAGGCAGCTGGACGCTCTGGCTACAATCGAACCAACGTTCTTGGGAACGCCAATAGACGATGTTGACTGGATTTCTGCATTAAGCGCCTGCAAACCGGACAGCAGTCCGGCAAGGTAAATGAACTCATCCAGGTCGTCGTCGAAATCCGGACACTCACCGGTACCGGACTCGCCGTAGTATGTATTGTGATGCTGCCAGGACTTCAGATAGCGCTTTGATGCCAGAGCGTAAGCCCGCTTCTGGCGAATCATGGCGTCTTCTGCGGCGTTGCCTTTTCTTTCGTACATGGCAGCCAATGCCGCCAGCTCATGCTCACGACCTTGATCTTCAGCACAGCCACCGGCTGAAAGATAAAGCATTACCGCCAACTGGTCGGGCTCGTCGGTTACTCGACCGAAGGACATCAACAGAGGGGCAGTGGCCTCACTCATGGCGCAACCCATAGCCAGATCGCCACTTTCCATCAAGTAGGGAATTGTGTGCTCACGGGAGAAACCCTGCATAACATCGCCAGTGGTTTTGTACATCATGTTATTGATCACACCACAACCTGACAGCAAAGTGCCAAGGCTCAGAGCAACAACAACGCCCCTGTAACGGGCGAATGAATGCCGAATTGACTGCCCGACAGATAGCGAGCGGGAATGATTCGAATTAGAGGGGGCTGTTAATGGAATCCCGGTTTGCATCATGGTTTTTAAACCTTCTTAACGTTTTGAATTATTATTCTGAACGCGCCGTTAGCCGGGCATTATGGCCCACAGCGCTCGCTCTTTTTGAGACCGGCACCGCAAATGACGCCTGTGTACACAGATTTTATGGCTCATCGTATTTGCACAAAATACCGCAAGCCGCTATAGATTCAGGCAGCCGCACTCTCGTTGAGCTGCAACTCCGATGGATAAAAAAAGGGATACCCGATGCGCAAACCTGAACTTGCTGCAGCTATCGCCGAACGCACTGGCCTCACCCGAGAAAAAGCCAGTGAAGTGATTACCGCTATCACAGATCAGATTTCGGCTGCCGCTGCTCGCGGAGAAGACACCACCCTAATAGGCTTTGGCACCTTTAATATCCGCACCCGCGAAGCACGGGATGGCAGGAATCCTCAAACCGGTGCGACAATCCGCATTCCCGCCAGCAAAACCGTTGGTTTCAAGGCAGGTAAAGCATTCAAGGATGCGCTTCGCTCAAACTGACAAGCACCCCGAAAGCCAAGCCTGAAACGACCCGCCCTTCGCACACCAGGCGGGCCTGTTTCAAATTGTGAGTCTAATCAGGAAGCACACTCTGAACGTGTGGCATCCACCCGACAACGAATCGCCTTCATCAGCTTGATTGCACGCTCGTCGTACACACCATCGTCAACCAGTGACAAGCGCACTTTCTGCAGCATTTTGTCGTACTCGGCTGTCACTTCCCTTGGCAAGGTCATCCATACACTTTCCGGCATTTCAGCTTCTGCCTGGGAAATGATGTCGTAGGCCTCACCCATGCGTTTGACGGCCTCATCACGCACCACCTGGCCGGCGCTATCCGGGAAGCGATCGCGGTGGAGGATGATCTGGAAGTTCATATAGGCCAGTGCGTATTTCAGAACGCCGCCGTTTGGCTCAACGCCCTTGTACAATTCCAATGGCTGATATGCCACCGCAGGAGCGTAGGCAATATCAACACTGCCATTATTAAACTTGCCGGCAAAGTTAGCGGAGTTGGAACCAACAACAGACGCGCCCACATGGCGAACCATGCGAACCGACGCCTGATCGAAATCCAGTGTTGCAACGCGCTTGCCCTGAAGTTTTTCTACGGAATCAATGCTGCGATCACGGGTGTGGAGGTAAATCGCACCAGCCGGGAACACTCCCGCCACTTCATAGGGGCCATCTACCAGCAGTGGGCGGGCATTAGGCTGACTGAGCGTGTTGTACAGCAGGCGCATTTCTTCTTGGCCAGGCACAGCACCCATGGCCTCGAGACTGCCGGTGAACTTGTTGAACTCACGAGCGCGGGTTCCGGTAAGGAACACTGCATCACACTGACCAGCCTTGAAATCTTCCGCAGCAACTTTTTCGTCGGTGTAGGCGCTCAGGTTCAGCTTGATACCGTTCTGAAGAGCAATAGGCTGAAAGGTTTTGGTAATGGTGAAAAGCGGGCCGTTAGCGCCAACCGGATCAAACACACAAAAGCTTCGCTCAATGATTTCATCGTCTGCTTTCGGGCTGGTTTGGGCATTACCCACTGAGGGGAGCAAAAAGCTTGCACACAGGGCAGCCGCCAAGGCCACCTTTTGCGGGAAGAATACTGATGTCACGGGATGACTCCTGAATCATTATTGTTTGGCGGCGGTGCTTGCTATCCGATCTGACAAGCTGCGCACTTTTATTGAAGTCGACATTATGCCGGAAGGCATAAGAATACGTTGGCACAGGTGCCCCGTCTCAAGGGTTTTTAAGCAACATTTTGGATTATGTGATGGTGTCGACAAAGATTGGCTGACCCCAGGCGCATTTTATAGCCAGACCCGGCGTTCTCAGGCGCCAGGCCAGGCTTCCCGCCCTTCCACCAGTGTAAACCGAACGACGCCTGGCAGCGGCCGATCAAGCACTGGCGCGTGATGCCCCGCAGAAATCAGGGACCGCTTACTTGGCGTCCAGTGCGCTTCAGGGTCAAATACGCAAAGGTCGGCTACATCATCCTGACCAATCGTAGCGTTAAGCCCAACCACTGAAGCCGGGCCCGAAGTAAGCCCGCGAATCAGCTCGGCAAGGGTAAACTCGCCCCTCTGAACCAGCTCAAGCCCCAGAGACAGCAGGCTTTCTATGCTGGAAAGACCAGGTTCAGTGTCTGGCAACGGCGCCTGTTTTGCTGCGCTTTCATGGGGCAGATGCTGGCTGACGATGGCATCAATTACACCTTCGCGAACGCCAGCAACCAGTGCTTGACGATCCGCCTCTGAACGCAACGGCGGACGCAAGTGGAAGCGGCTGTCAAAGCCCGACAACGCCTCCTCTGTAAAGACCAGCTGATGCATGGCTACGTCGGCGGTCACAGCAATGCCACGACTGCGGGCGTCGGCAACCATCTCCACGCTGCGGCCGCATGAGAGCTGGCTCAGGTGCAGTCTCACGCCAGTTTCTTCGGCAAGCAGCAACATCTCCATTACAGCAGCGGTTTCTGCCACCTCCGGAATACCCAGCAAGCCGAGGCGAGCCGACACCAGGCCATCATGGGCGTAGCCGTCTGCAGCCAGGGATTGATTCTCCGGGCGCAACATCACGATCAAACCAAAGGTCTGAGCATAGGCCATGCAGCGGCGCAACACTCGGGCATTGCGCACACCGCGGGAACCATTACCCACAGCAATACAGCCGGCAGCAGTCAGGCCCGACATATCACTGAGCATTTCCCCATCAAGCCCGCGGGTGAGTGCACCCACGGGCAACACCCGAATCGGCGAGCTGACATAAGCGCCATCCCTGATCAGGTGAGTCACGGCTCGGGAGTCATTAACCGGTGAGGTCTCCGGAGACACGCATACAGTGGTGAAGCCGCCCCGGGCAGCAGCGCGGGTTTCGGACACCATGTTGCCTTTCTGGCCATTGCCCGGCTCACGCAGGTTGCAAGACAGATCAACAAAACCCGGTGAAATTACACAACCCCTTGCGTCAAATGACTGGTCTGCATCGGCTTTTTCAGCCGCTTCGCCAATGGCTGCGATGCGCCCGTTTCTAATTAACAGGGCAGAGTTAGGGGTTTCACTTCCATGGCCATCCAGAAGTCGGCCGCCAGTGATTTTCAGGCTGGCGCCGGAAAAATGGTCGTTACCGCTCATGCCAAGCCCCTCTCATTTATCTCGTTCTGTTTCTGCTGCCGCTCGGCCATTTGCCCGCCCATCGCCATGGACATCACAGCCATGCGGATGGCAATACCATTGGTGACCTGATTCAGGATCACCGATTGCGGGCCATCCGCCACTGCGGATTCAATTTCGACGCCACGATTAATCGGGCCCGGGTGCATGACAATGCATTCGGGGTGCGCCAGTGCCAGCTTGTCCTGACTCAAACCGTAGAGCCGGTAAAACTCACGCTCACTCGGCAGCAGTGCACCTTCCATTCGTTCTTTCTGCAGGCGCAGCATGATCACCACGTCCAGGTCCTTCATACCCTTGGCCATGTCGTATTCCACGGTGCAGCCGAGGCTTTCCACATCTTTTGGCAACAGGGTTCCGGGGGCGATAACCCGTATCTGTTCGGCACCCAGCTCATTCAGCGCACGGATTTGGGAGCGCGCTACACGCGAGTGCAGGATGTCGCCCACTATGGCCACTTTAAGGCCCTCAAAACCGCCCTTGTGCTGCCGAATAGTCAGCATATCGAGCATGGCCTGGGTTGGGTGAGCATGGCGACCGTCGCCTGCATTAATAATGGCTACGCCTGGGGTAACGCTTTCAGCAATAAAGTGGGGCGCACCGCTCTGGGCATGACGCACAACAAACATATCGCTGGCCATGGCCTCAAGATTCAAAAGCGTGTCTGAGAGCGATTCGCCCTTGGACGTTGCGGAGGTGTTTATATCGAGGTTAAGTACGTCGGCAGACAGCCGCTTTGCAGCAAGCTCAAAGGTACTGCGGGTGCGGGTGCTGGCTTCAAAGAACAGGTTGACCACGGTTCGGCCTCGCAGCAGAGGCACTTTCTTGATACTTCGCTCACCCACTTCGATAAAGGAATCTGCAGTATCCAGAATGTCGGTCAGCAATTCCCTGCCCAGCCCGTCCAAAGTCAGAAAATGCCGCAACTGGCCATCCCGGGTAAGCTGCAAGTGGTTAGGGGAAGCTAGGTTTGCGGTCATGGAGTGCCTGCTATCGGGTTCGGAGGTTTACTGTTCGGCTGCCTGAATTTCTATCCGGAGCGGATCCGGGCCACGAAGTTTTATGCGCTGCGGCGCATCCAGCTTCAGCGACTGCCCGGCCACATCAGGCTGGATGGGCAATTCACGGGCACCGAGATCAATCAACGTGGCGAGTATGATACTGGCTGGGCGACCATAATCGAACAGCTCATTCATCGCCGCACGTATGGTTCGGCCACTCATAATAACGTCGTCCACCAATATGATATCCCGGTCTTCGGTATCAAACGGCAGGCTTGAGGGGGTTACCTTGGGGTTGAGCCCAATCCGGCTGAAGTCATCCCGGTAGAAAGAAATATCCAGCTCACCGAACGGCTCTTCAATCCCGAGGCGCTTGCCAATGATATCTGCTACCCATACGCCACCGGTGCGGATGCCGATAAGCACCGGCGACTTGATACCGCGTTCTTCAAGCAGGTTACGCAGCCCCGCCTCCAACTTGTCCAGAAGCTGGTCCACATCAAGCAATGCGCTCATTAAATCCTCACTTTATTATTCTGTTTGCAGCCGACACCAGGTTTCCAGTATCAGTACCGCTGCGCGATCGTCCACGCCGTGACGGCCATAGTCCCGGCTACCACCGGCAGCCATCACCTGGCCCTTTGCTTCGTAACTGGTCAGGCGCTCATCTACCATGTCGATCGGCACATGAAAACGGCCATGCAGGCGCTTACCAAACTTTCGGGCGCGGCCACACATGTCATTTTCGCTGCCATCCATATTCAGAGGCAGGCCAACCAGCACCAGATCCGGCTGCCACTCCGCCAACAGCTTTTCGAGCTGAGCCCAATCGGGGGTTCCGTTGTCGGCAGGGATCATAGCCAGGGGCTGGCCTGTACCGATCATCTCCTGCCCCATAGCCACGCCAATACGGCGGAGACCAAAATCGAATGCCATCACACTGCGCTGACCGCGTTCAGGCATGCCCCACCGTTTCACTGAGTTGGTTAATATCTATCCCTATCAGGCCAAGAACAGCCTTGTAACGGTCAGCCCAGGGTGTCCTGAACAGAATGTCGGTAGTAGCAGGACAGGTTAACCAGGAATTGCTGCCCAACTCCTCCTCCAACTGCCCTTCACCCCACCCCGAGTATCCCAGAGCCATCAGAAACTCCTCCGGGCCCTCGTTGAGGCCAATACCGGCCAGTATATCGCGGGAGGTGGTCAACATAACGTCGTCAGAAACTTTGGCAGTACTTTGCCAGTCTGCTCCGGGGGAGTGCAGCACGAACCCTCGCTCCTGCTCCACCGGCCCACCGCTGAACACAGGCAGGTCAAGCTCGCCACCCTGGAGATCAAGCTGTTCCAGAATCTCCCCCAAATGAATATCCAGAGGCTGGTTGACCATCAACCCCAAGGCTCCATCACTGGAGTGCTCACAAAGGTAGATAACAGCGCCGTGAAAGCGAGGATCCGCAAGATAGGGCGATGCCACCAGAAAGTGATGTCGCAAGCTGTGAGGAGAATGCTTAGATGCCGTCATCCAGATGTCAGCCCCCTTTGCTGGAAGGACCAGGTGCGTATGATTTCCAGTTCATCCACTTCTTTTCGCATATCGTCAGGAAAAGGCGCGAAGGGCGCGGCCATCCTGACGATACGAATGGCTGCATCATCCAGCAGTGTACTGCCCGACGATTGCAGAATAGCCACTTCCTTGATTGTGCCATCTTTCTGCATGGATACCAGCATTCGCAGGGTGCCATAAACGCCGGCACGTCGGGCTTCGGTGGGATAGTTGATATTGCCAACCCGCGTAACCTTGCTTACCCAGTTCTGCACGTACCATGCGTTGCTGGACTTCAGGGTGGAAGCTGCGGTCACCCGCATCACTCTGGGTTTGCGGGCATAGGCCTGCTGCTGGGCATCAAAGCGCGCTTCCAGACTGGCAATCTCAAGACTACGCTCCATCAGGCTTTTCTTTTCTTTAACCGGCAAGGGCTCGTCTTCTGGTTCAGCGCGCTGCTCAGGCTGCTGAACCTGCTGAGTGGATGGTCCCTCCGTTTGCACAACCGCACGCTCCTGCCGGCGAACTGGCTCCACCTGGGCCATGGGCTCCGGCTGCACCTGAGCCACTTCCGGCTGGCTGATGTCCGCGGGTTGCGGCGAGGTCATTTCCCGGGGTTCATCCTCGGTACCACTGCCCTGCTGGCTGGTCTGCGCCAAAAAATCTGCCTTGTCCGGCGCCTGCTCATCATCAAACTGCGACAGGGTGATTTCCATTGTCTGGGCAGAAGAGCGCGGAGACTCCGGGGCAAAGGTAATCCCCAACACTACAACTGCATGCACCACCAGCGCCATAAACAGCGTGAAGGAAAACCTGTCAAAATCGCTTACCTGCACCGCCATGACTAAACCCGTTCCCGTAGTTGACCCATTATACTCACGTCAGCCCCGGTTAAGACGCTTCGCAATGGCATCAATCAACATTCCGCCAATATCTGTCCCGAAGGTGTCATCCAGCTCCCGGATGCAGGTTGGGCTGGTGACGTTGATTTCGGTCAGATAATCACCGATCACATCCAGGCCTACAAACATCAAGCCCTTCTCTTTAATTACCGGAGCTACCCGCGCGCAGATTTCACGATCCCGGTCAGTCAGCTCACGACCCTCACCGCGACCACCGGCCGCGAGATTTCCGCGATTTTCACCTTGCGAAGGAATTCGCGCAAGGGAGTAGGGTACGGCTTCGCCTTCAATCATCAAAATGCGCTTGTCGCCATCGCTGATTTCCGGAATGTATTTCTGGGCCATGGCCTGGCGGGCACCATAGTTGGTCAGGGTTTCAATAATCACCCCCAGATTAAAGTCGTTTTCCTTGACGCGGAAAATGGAGTGACCACCCATGCCATTCACTGGCTTCATGATGATGTCGCCATGCTCCGCATAAAACTTCCGAAAACGCTTCGCCGACCGACTGACAAGCAACGGCGGAGTCAGATCCTCAAACTGGGTAGCGAACAGCTTTTCGTTGCAATCGCGCAAAGCTGCTGCCGGGTTAACCACCAAAGCGCCCTGTTGCTCGGCGGCTTCAAGGATATAGGTGGACATAAGGAACTCATCATCAACGGGCGGATCCTTGCGCATCAGGATTGCATCGAGATCGCCCAAAGCACGATCCCTGGCAGGGCCGTAGCTAAACCAGTCTTCCGGATCCTTGCGCACCGTCAGGCTGCGCGTATGCGCCATCGCCTTGCCGCCGTCCAGATAAAGGTCTTGCAGCTCCATGTATTCGATTTCCCAGCCGCGGTTTTGCGCAGCCAGCAACATCGCCAGTGAGCTGTCTTTTTTGAAATGGATATCCTCAATCGGATCCATCACGATCCCTAGTCGAACTGTCATAGTATTTCTGGCGCTCCTGGGGGTGAAAAACAAGAACCGGTATGCAGAGTAAACCGGGCAATAAGTGCTATGCTGAGAAATCAGATGGTATTGTACCCGAGCCTTGAATGCATCCGGAGAAATCCTGGGTAAATTACGTGATGTTGCAGGCAAAAGTACATTTGGTCACAAAGTAATACTTTTTATCGGGCCACTGATAATCTATAAATGAACAGGGTTTATAGAAGAACCTTAAGGTTTATGCTAAAAAGCCCCCGTTTAAAACAATGACAGTCGCTGAGCGCAAGGCACCTGGACAATGGATGACAACTTCGAGAACTTGAAGATCATGGTGATCGACGATAGCAAGACCATCCGTCGCACCGCAGAAACCCTCCTGAAGAAGGTAGGCTGTGAGGTTATCACCGCGACAGACGGTTTTGACGCTTTGGCAAAAATTGCCGACTCACAACCGGACATCATCTTTGTGGATATCATGATGCCCCGCCTGGACGGCTATCAGACCTGCGCGCTCATCAAGAATAATTCCTCATTCAAAAAGACGCCGGTCATTATGCTGTCAAGCAAAGACGGGCTTTTCGATAAGGCCAAGGGTCGCATCGTCGGCTCTGACCAGTACCTGACCAAACCGTTCAGCAAGGATGAGCTGCTTAACACCATTCGCCACTATGTACCTGTGGCTCCACAGTAAACCCTGCTGACATCTAAAGAACCATCGAGGAACCAATGGCTCGCATTCTGATTGTTGACGACTCTCCTACCGAGGTTAAGAAAATCTCCACCATTCTGGAAAAGCACAAACACGAAGTGCTTACAGCCGATAACGGTGCAGATGGTGTAGCCAAGGCCCGCGCCGAAACCCCGGATCTGGTACTCATGGATGTGGTTATGCCTGGCCTCAATGGCTTCCAGGCAACCCGCCAGCTTACCCGGGCCCCCGAAACGGCTTCCATTCCGGTGATTATTGTCACTACGAAGGATCAGGAAACTGACCGTGTATGGGGCACCCGCCAGGGCGCCAAAGGCTACCTGGTCAAGCCGGTAAACGAAGACGACCTGATCAAAACAATCAACAGCTTGATTGGCTGATCCTAACTTCGGAGAAAGCATGTCCGCACAGGCCGCCCCCTTTGCCGTACTGACGGATATCGCCCGACGCAGCCGATCCATGGCCGCCGGTCTGCCCGAACAGCAAGAAGCCGTTGAACTTTGGAACGGTATCGGCTTTGTTCTCGCAGGCGAGCGCTATGTGGCTCCTATGGGTGAGGTCACTGAAATACTGCACGTTCCCCGGTTTACACATATACCGGGCGTACGGCCGTTTCTGATGGGCGCCGCCAACGTGCGTGGGCGCCTCCTTCCTCTGGTTGATCTTGCCGGCTTTTTTGACATTCCCCGCTCATCCCGCAGTCAGCGGGAGCGGCGGGTGCTTGTGATTGAGCAGGGTGACATCTTCAGTGGTTTGGTCGTCGATTCAGTGTTGGGCATGCAGTACTTTGCAACCGATAGTTTCAAGGCCACACCCGCGGGTGTACCTGAAAGTGTTCAGCCGTTTGTTGCAGGCGGCTATGAACGAAACGAAGAAGTCTGGAAAGTGTTTTCCGCCGTCGACCTGCTCGAAGACGAACGCTTTCTTGACGTCGCGCAGTGGTAAGGGTGATGACAGTGGCAGGAAAAACACCCTGACTGCCTGAAACCTCATTAAAACAACTTGCCAAATTCCAGATAGAGGCCGGGAGCCAGAAAATGAAAAACAGAGCCGGAAGAATCGGTACGGGTCAGGGGGGCAACAAACTCGTTGCTGGCCTGATTACCTCGCTGATCGCACTCACTGTCCTGCTCGTTGTGGTCCTGTTTATCATCAACAGGGACAGCCAGAACGACCAGGAATACATTGCCAACGCAGCTGAACTCAGGGTGCTATCGCAGGAAATCGCGAAAAACGCGACTGAAGCCGCCGGCGGCACCGCCGAGGCGTTCAACCAGTTGCGCCGTTCCCGCGATGAGTTCCAGCAGCTCTGGTCCAACGTTACTGAAGGCAACCCGGAAACCGGCCTGCCGCCCAGTGAACTGGCCCGCGAAAGTGGTGTTCAACAGCACTGGAATTCGGTACGTGAGAACGCAGACAGCATACTGTCCACCCGGGACGCCGTTCTTGGCCTGCACGAAGTAGCACGCACCTTGAACGAAACCATCCCCCAGCTTCAGGTTGAGTACGACGATATTGTACAAATCCTGCTGGATAGCGGTGCACCAGCCGAACAGATTGCACTGGCTCAGCGCCAGTCACTGCTTGCAGAGCGTATTGTGCGCTCGGTAAACAACGTACTCTCCGGTGACGAAGACGCCGTAATTGCCGCTGACCGCTTTGGTCGTGACGCCAGCTTGTTTGGCCGCGTACTCGACGGTCAGTTGAACGGCAACCCGACAATGGGCACAACCAGGGTTGATGATGAAGACGCAATCTACGGTCTTGAGGCTGTTGATGAGCTGTTCGAGTTCGTCGCCCAGAACGTAGACGCAATCCTTGAAGCCTCTCCCGACCTCTTCAAGGTACGTAACTCAGCCAGCGACATCTTCCAGAACTCCGAGATCCTGCTGTCTGAACTGTCTGTTCTTGCCGAAAGCTTCCGTGCCCAAAGTGGCTCGCGGCTGGTAAGCCCGACTCTGGCATTTATTATCCTGATCGCCATGGTTGCCATGGTTGTATTCATCGGTCTTGCCCTGTACCGGGAAGCACAGACGCGCCTGTCTACTACCCAGGAGCAGAACGAGCAAAACCAGAATGCGATCCTGCGACTGCTGGACGAACTGGCCGACCTCGCTGATGGTGACTTGACCACAGAGGCCACAGTAACCGAAGACTTCACCGGTGCCATCGCTGACTCCATCAACTACGCGATCGACCAGATGCGCGGATTGGTACAGGCGATTCGTGGTACTGCGGTACGAGTAGCCTCCGCGGCCCAGGAAACCCAGTCCACCGCCATGCACCTGGCCGACGCTTCCGAGCACCAGGCCCAGGAAATTGCCGGTGCCTCTGCTGCTGTTAACGAAATGGCTGTCTCTATCGACCAGGTATCTTCCAACGCTGCTGAATCTTCTGCGGTTGCGGAGCGCTCGGTTGCCATCGCCAAGAAAGGCGCAGAAGTGGTACAGAACACCATTCGCGGCATGGACAACATCCGTGAGCAGATCCAGGAAACTTCCAAGCGTATCAAGCGTCTGGGTGAGTCTTCCCAGGAAATCGGTGACATCGTATCCCTGATCAACGACATTGCTGACCAAACCAACATCCTGTCTCTGAACGCTGCTATCCAGGCCTCTATGGCCGGTGACGCGGGTCGAGGCTTTGCGGTAGTTGCGGACGAAGTTCAGCGCCTTGCGGAACGCTCCTCTGCAGCAACCAAGCAGATTGAAGCGCTGGTTAAGACGATCCAGTCTGACACCAACGAAGCTGTTATCTCCATGGAACACACCACCGCCGAGGTGGTACGTGGTGCACGACTGGCACAGGACGCGGGTATCGCGCTCGAAGAAATCGAGAACGTATCCATGAGCCTTGCGGAACTGATCCAGAACATTTCCAACGCGGCACGCCAGCAGTCGTCTTCTGCGGCACACATTTCCAACACGATGAACGTTATCCAGGAAATCACTTCCCAGACCTCATCCGGTACCAACGCTACCGCGAAGTCTATCGGGAATCTGGCGGAAATGGCTTCCGAGCTGCGGTCCTCCGTTGCCGGCTTTACGCTGCCCGAAGAAGATATGGCAGGCCACGACGAAGAGGAAGACAGCAACGTTCCGGTGGTGGGCTGATTTACAGCCCGAGGCTAATGGCGGTTTATGTCTGAACTTCATAACAACCCGTCAACTGCCGAAAGCGCCTGGTTTCTGCGCCGTCTTCCGGAAATGGATGAGGCGCAGTTCAGCCAGTGGCAGACACTACTGGAACACCGTACCGGCATGACACTGCCTGCAGAGCGCCGCTCGTTTCTGGAAACCAATCTGGCTATCCGGATGCGGGAAATAGGCTGCAGCAGCTATCAGGCCTACTACGAAACGATTATCTCGGGGCCGGATGCCATTCGGGAATGGTCAACGCTGGTGGACCGGCTTACGGTGCAGGAAACCCGTTTTTTCCGGGACCCTGACGCCTTCCGGCTGGTCGCCGACTATGTCCTCACACGACCAAGAGAGCAGTTCCGAAAGCGGCCGATTGAGGCCTGGAGCGTCGGTTGCTCATCTGGTGAAGAGCCTTACACCTTAGCCATGGTGCTGAACGAGTGTATGACTCAACTGGGGCTACAGCCGCTCTATGGCGTAACCGGTTCGGACATCAGCACACCGGTTATCGAGAAGGCCCGGACAGGCCAGTTCAATGCCCGCAAACTGCTGGGCATGGAAGAAGACTTGAAAGCCCGGTATTTCCGCCCGGCCGAGCGGAACACCGTAGAAATTGTCGAAAGCATCCGGGAGCGGGTCTGCTTTACCAGACTGAATGTGCTGGATCTGGATAAAGCGCCCATGCACGGAATGAATATTATCTTCTGCCAGAATTTGCTGATCTATTTCCGTCGCTGGCGCAGACGGGACATTGTCAGGCGTCTTGCAGAGCGGCTGGCGCCCGGGGGACTACTGGTTCTGGGCCAGGGAGAGCTGACCGACTGGCAGCCCCCGGGCTTACAAAAAGTACCCTCGGAACATGTACTGGCGTGGATCAAGCGCCAGACTGACGAAGAATAACCGGAGAGGTTATGGGCAACCACCATGACAGCATCGCCCTCGACTGGGTTCGGGGCGAGATACAGGACACGCTGACCCAGGGTCAGCATGCGCTAGAGGCGTACGTCGAAAATCGCGACGATACTGCACGCCTGCGCTTCTGCCTGAATTATCTCCATCAGGTGCATGGCACCCTGCAGATGGTTGAGCTTTACGGTGCAGCACTGCTGACCGAAGAAATGGAAAAGCTCACCCAGGCGGTGCTGGATAACAGCGTCGCCAGTGTGGACGAAGCCGTTAATGTTCTGATGGAAGCGATTCTTCAGCTTCCACAGTATCTGGAACACCTGGCCAGCAGCCAGGATGATTTCCCCATGGTACTGCTGCCTCTACTGAACGACCTGCGTGCTGCGCGTGGCGACTCTCTGCTGTCTGACACATCGCTGTTCAAGCCAGACCTCGGCCCGTCACGCATGCAGGTTGCAGACAATGTGTCGCAACGCCTGCAGGACCCAAAGGTACTTGGCCACATCCGCAAACTGCGGCAGATGTACCAGTTTGCCCTTGCCGGGATCATTCGCGAAGAAGACCTTGATGCCCAGTTCGTCTACCTGCAGAAGGTTATTCACCGGCTAACCCGCCTTTGTCAGAGAACGCCCCGTGGCGAGCTCTGGAAAGCTGCAGCTGCCTTTGTAGAAACACTTCAGGCAAAAGCCAACCCGGTCAACGCAGCGGTCAAGTCCCTGCTTCGGGAGCTAGATAGCGAAATCCGCCGCCTCACCGACGAGCATGGAGATATCCTCGCTCAACCAGCACCCGATGCACTGCTCAAACACCTGCTTTATTACGTAGCACGGGCGCGGGATCTGGATTCTGAAAATGTAAGGGACCTGCGCAGCCGCTATCAGCTCGTAGAGGCGCTACCTTCAGAAGACGATGTGGATGCAGCCCGAAATCGCGTCTCCGGCCCAGGCCGTGAAGCCATACATTCCGTTGTCAGCGCATTAAATGAAGAACTTGCCAAGCTGAAAGACCAGCTGGACCTGTTCGTGCGCTCAGAACTGCGTAAGAACAGCGAGCTTGAAGACCTTCTTCCCGGCATGGTTCAGGTGGGTAACACTCTGGCGGTGCTTGGCCTTGGGATTCCTCGCAAGGTTATTACCGAACAAATCGAGCTGATTGAAAAGCTGGCGGTCCAAAGCGAACTGGTTGATGACGGTACTCTGATGGACATTGCCGGGGCTCTGCTTTATGTAGAAGCCAGCCTTGCAGGTCTGGATAGCGACCGGCAGCCAGAGCAATCCTCAAGAAACGTCGACAGTCTTCCGGCCTACCAGGGTTCCCGCGAGCTCAGTGAAGCCAGCAGTGCGCTTTTGAGAGAATCGCGAAACACACTGGAGCAGGTGAAATCAGCGGTTATCAATTTCATCGCATCCCAGTGGGACACCCGTGAAATCGAACACGTTCCCGGCCTGCTCCATAGCATCCGCGGCGGCCTGAGCCTGGTACCACTGGATCGTGTTGCCAGCATGCTGGCGTCTGCCGAGCGTTATATTTCCGATGTTCTGCTAAGTGACAAGCATGTACCCGACTGGAAGCAACTGGATACCTTGGCAGATGCCATTACCAGTATCGAGTACTACCTTGAACGCCTTGCTGAAGGCATCAGTGACAACGCGGACATTCTTCGTATTGCTGAAGAAAGCCTTGCAAGCCTCGGCTTTCCGGTTGGTGAAGAGCCCACATGGGGCACTGAACTGGCCCCGGATGAGGTGCCCGTTGTTGAGCCAACGGCGTCAGAAGATAGCGCATCCCAGAGCGGCAGCACTGCACCCAAGGCATCGGATGAAGAGCTTCTGGACGACGAAATTCTCGGCATTTTTGTGGAAGAGGCCGAAGAGGTTCTGGAGACCATTCACGAATTCTATCCACGCCTGCGCCAGAATCACGACGACCGCCCGGCATTGACAGAGGTCCGCCGCGCTTACCACACACTCAAAGGCAGTGGCCGTTTGGTAGGTGCTAACAGGCTTGGCGACCTTGCCTGGTCAGTGGAAAACCTGCTGAACCGTGTAATCGACCAGAGCATCAAGCCAACCGATGATCTGTTCTCGTTTATTGATGAAGCGAATGCCCGCATTCCCGCACTGATTCATGCATTCCGTGACGGCCAAGCCGCCGACGATGTGGAAGAGTTGGTTGCCCGTGGGGAAGCCATGGCAACAACCCGCCGCAGTGACAATGAGCAAGTTACCGCAGCGGAAACGGCCGAAGACACCAGGCCTGAACCAGCACCTGAAAGCACTCCGGCACAGGATTTGGCGGCCGATAGCGACCAGCAAGACGACCTGATTGATGACGAAATCCTCGAAATCTTTGTTGAGGAAGCCGGTGAGGTTCTGGATACCATCCGCGAATACCTCCCCATGCTGCTGCGTCAACACGATGACCGCAGTGCGCTTTCCGAAGTGCGCCGCGCATTCCACACACTCAAGGGCAGTGGCCGTATGGTCGGTGCGCTGGTAGTTGGTGAGCTGGCCTGGTCTATAGAAAACATGCTGAACCGTGTGATCGACGGCAGCACCTTCATGAATGACGATATTGCCAGCCTGCTGGAAGAGGCCACAGGGGTTCTGCCGGCTCTGGTCAATGATTTTGAGAATAAACAGCCGCCGTCGATAGACCCCTCCCGTCTTGAAGACCGCGCCCGGGCCCTTGCTAACGGTGATATCCCTGACACAAGCACAATGCCCTCCGCTGACGATGACAGCGCCTTCGCCAGTACTGCTATAGAGCTACCGGAATCCGACTACGATACGGATGACGATAGCGACGTTGATCCAGTACTGCTGGACATCTTCGAGAGTGAAACAGAAACCCATCTGCAAACCCTTAAAGAGTATCTGGCGGCTGCAGGCGACAAGGTTAGCGTTTCCTATACTGACGACCTGTCACGCGCTCTCCACACTCTGAAAGGAAGTGCCCACACCGCCGGTATCGCGCCGATTGCAGGAGTAATTGCCCCGCTTGAGCGCTTTGTAAAAGAATCCCGCGCCCAGAACCTTCGGGCAGACCGCGACGTGCTGTCACTGATTGAAGCAGCCTGCGATTTCCTGACGCAAGGTTTGGCCCAGATACGTGAGGAGCCACAAGCTTCACTGCCATGCACGGAAGCCTTCCTGGATAAACTGGAACACATCTCCAACGACAGGCTCCGCACCTACAGCGAAGAAACCAGCCATGACGGCACACAGCCAGCGCCGTCCCAGCTGGTCCAGCTGTTCCTGAGTGAAGGGCTGGATGTTGTTCTGGATGCCGACCTTATCCTGGCGCAGTGGGCAGAAAGCCCTGAAGACCGTGGCCCACTCCAACGCCTGACCGAAGAATTGGCGCAGCTTACTGATGCCGCATCTGACGCCGGGCTAGCCGATGTCGCTGCCTTGTCAGAAGCGCTCCACGAAGTTTATGTAGCCACTGCGAACCAGAGCGAGGCACCGGACGAATGGTTCTTCTCATCCGTTCGCAATGCCCACGAGCACCTGATCAATATGATGGATCAGATTGCTGCAGGGCTGGCTACCGAGACCGGTGACGAGCTGGTGGCCGAGCTTGAAGCGCTCACCCAGTCTCTGCTTGGCTCCGAAACTGAAGCCACAAGCGCCTTTGATCAGGAATTCACCGAAGATCTGGAAGAAATCGACCTCAGCTTCGACATGGAAGAGCTGGAAGCCACTACACCCACAGACCTTCCTCTGCCTGAAACTGACGAAGTTGCTGAAGCTTCCGACAGTGATATGGACGACGAGCTTGCGGAGATCTTCCTCGAAGAAGCTCGCGAGCTTATCGACAGCACCGCTGAGGCCCTGCAAAGCTGGAGCGAAGATACCGGAAATCTCGATATTTTGCGCCTGCTGCAAAGGGATCTCCATACCCTCAAAGGTGGTGCACGCCTCGCCGAAATTGCGGCAGTGGGTGATCTGGCCCATGAACTTGAAACCCTGTTTGAGGGTCTGACGGATAAACAACTCTCTGTAAACGACGGGCTGTCTGACCTTCTGTTCCGTTGCCACGACCGCCTCGCCGGTATGGTAGACAACCTGGAAGTCAAGGAGCCACCCCGCCCGGCACCTGATCTGATTAGCGAAATCCATGCCTACATGGACAACACGACCAGTTCGCGACCGGTTACAGATGTGGCAGCTCCGGCAGAGCCAGAACGCACTGATTCCGTGGATGATCTGCCACCTCTGCCCGAACTTGAGGATGCAGAGGAGCCAGAAGTTGCCGAAGTCGGCACCGATCTCTCGCACATGGATCCGGAGCTCACCGGCATTTTCCTTGAGGAAGCTTACGACCTGATCAACTCCACAGGCAGTGCCCTGCATGCCTGGAGTGAAGACCCGTCGAACCGGTCCGTGGCGGCAGAGCTTCAGCGAGACGTTCATACATTGAAAGGCGGCGCTCGCATGGCCGGGGTTGACGCCATTGGCGACCTGACCCACGTCCTCGAAGACCTGTTTGAAAAAGTAGCAGAAGGACAGCTTGCAGCCAGCACTGCCATGAACGATCTACTGTTTGCGTGCCACGACCGACTGGCGCAGATGGTTGAGCAGGTTGCTACCCAGAAGCCTTGCCCGCCCGCCAACGATCTTGTGGATCAGGTTGAAGCGATTCTCCGTGGCGAAGCCGTCCCCACAGAGGCCGAAGCTGAGCCCGAAGCAGATGCAGATGCAAAAGTTGAGTCAGCAGACATTGATATTCCGGCACCTCTTCCGGAAGCCACGCAAACTGACACAAGCCATGACGATGACATCGCCAGTATTTTCCTGGATGAAGGCCATGAGATCCACGACGTTATCAGCGAGTGCCTCGACCAATGGCGTGAAGACCCCCAGGCAATGCACGGTGTTCCACAGCTTCAGCAAGAGCTGCACACTCTCAAAGGTGGTGCTCGACTCTCCGATGTGGACCCCATTGCTGAACTGGCGGAAGCCTGGGCTGGCGCCCTCGAAGCGGTAACATCGAGCCCAGGTAACCAGAGGCTGTTATTGGCTCTGAGCACCCGTGGGCTGGATAACCTGAAGTCCATGCTCGGTGAACTGGCAATTGGTACGGAACCAGCTGCAGACCCGGATCTTCTGATGTCCTTCAGCAGCGCCCAGACTCTGGATTCAGACAGCTTTGAGATGTCACCAGAAGAAACGGCCATCGCCGATCAGGAAGCGATCGATCCGGAAATTCTGGAAATCTTCCTGGAAGAAGCTGGCGAGATCATGGACCAACTGGAGCACCTTCTTGCAGATTGGCGCAAGGATCCAGCCAGCAAGCACTTCAATCAGGAAGCTCAGCGCGCACTGCATACCCTGAAAGGCGGTGCACGTTTGTCGCAGCTCACACTGCTGGGCGACAAGGCTCACAATTTCGAAACACGCCTGATTGACCTCGCTGGCAAGTTGCCTGATGACACTCAGTGGCAAGCCATCACCGAAGATCACGACAGCATTATTGCCCTGGTTGCTGACATACGGGGACGCTACGAGTCTGGCGCAGCTGCAAGCGCACCTGTGGCCGAAGCCGCACCGGAAGTGCAAGTACCGGCAATAGCAGAGGCACCAGCAGAACCTGCACCAAAGCCTGCGCCTGCCAGGGCCAAGGCCAAAACCTCCAAGCGCGTTGTTGATGCACAGCGTGCTGCACAGGAAACCATTCGGGTATCTGCTCCTTTGCTGGATGACCTGGTTAACCTGGCCGGTGAAACCAGTATTACCCGTGGTCGACTGGAGCAGCAAAGCAGCGACTTCAGCCATACTCTGGATGAAATGGCTGCCACCATCGAGCGTCTGCGGGAGCAGTTGCGCCGGATGGAGATCGAAACAGAAGCACAGATTCTGTTCAGTGCCGAAAAGGAACACGGTCCGGATTACGGTGACGACTTCGACCCGCTGGAAATGGACAGGTACTCCTCCATCCAGCAGTTGTCGCGCGCTCTGACGGAATCCTCTTCAGACCTCGCAGATCTGCGTGAGACCCTTGCAGACCGGGTGCGGGATACAGAAACCTTGCTGGTTCAGCAGTCCCGTATTAACACGGAACTTCAGGAAGGTCTGATGAAGACCCGAATGATTCCTTTCTCTTCCATGGTGCCTCGTCTACGCCGGATTGTTCGCCAGATCAGTGGTGAGCTAGGCAAGAAAGTTGAGTTTGATGTACGCAACGCCGAAGGTGAAATGGACCGCACCATACTCGAGCGGATGATTGCGCCGCTCGAACACATGCTGCGTAACGCCATTGACCATGGAATTGAAAAGCCGGCTGACCGGAAGAAGAGCGGCAAAGCGGAGGCAGGTGCAGTCACCCTGTCTCTGGCTCGCGAAGGTGGCGACGTGGTTCTGCGCATGGTAGACGACGGTGCTGGCATCCCCTCAAATGTCATCCGGGAAAAAGCCATTCGCCAAGGACTGTTGCGGGAGGATGAAGAACTCTCCGAGCGCGAGATTCTGCAGTTTATCGTACAGCCAGGGTTCTCAACCGCACAGAACGTCACCCAGATTTCCGGTCGTGGCGTTGGGATGGACGTGGTCGCCAGTGAGATCAAACAACTCGGCGGCAGCCTGGACATTGAATCGCAGGTCGGCCGCGGCACCGTGTTCACCGTCAGGTTACCGTTTACCGTTTCTGTAAACCGGGCCCTGATGGTATCCACGGGTGAAGACTTCTATGCCATCCCGCTTAACACCATTGAGGGTATCGTGCGAGTCAGCACCTACGAGCTTGAGGAATACTACAAGCCGGATGCGCCGATGTACGAATACGCGGGCCAGGAGTACCGGCTGCAGTACCTTGGAAGCCTGCTGAACAGTGATCACCATCCCAAGCTTCAGGGACAGGCCTTGCCACTGCCGGTGATTCTGGTTCGTGGTGCCGAGCAACCCATGGCTCTGCAGGTCGACAACCTGATGGGCAGCCGTGAAATCGTGGTTAAGTCGCTGGGACCGCAGTTCAGCACCGTTCGCGGTGTGTCCGGAGCGACTATTCTTGGTGATGGCAACGTGGTGGTAATTCTCGACCTGCCTGCCATGATCCGTTCTGACATATTGTCTGAACGCCAGCGTCTGGCCGAACTGGACAAGGCAAGAGAGTCTGCACGCTACGAAGAGCGCGCCACGGTAGTTATGGTGGTGGACGATTCGGTTACCGTACGCAAGGTTACCTCGCGCCTGCTGGAGCGTAACGGCATGGAGGTTATCACTGCAAAAGATGGCCTGGATGCAGTGGCGCAACTGCAGGACCACAAGCCGGACATCATGCTTCTGGACATCGAAATGCCACGTATGGATGGCTTTGAGGTGGCCAGCTTTGTGCGGCACGATGACAACCTGCGGGATATGCCGATCTGCATGATCACATCCCGGACCGGCGAAAAGCACCGTGAGCGGGCATTGGCCATCGGCGTAAACGAATACCTCGGCAAGCCGTTCCAGGAGACGGAACTGCTGAAGACCATTGAACGGCTAACTGGTAAGCAGTGATGGCCGGCCAAAATGGTCGGGCTCAGGTCGGCATTGTGTCGGACGTTGTCCTGCAGCGACACAGACTGCAGGCCGCGGCCGCCAAATTCGGCCTTGAGGTATGCTTTTCTGGAGATCCAGAGCGCCTGCAAGGCCACCGTGAGTTCCCGGAAGCCGGGCTCTGGTTGGTGACACTGGAAGACGAGGCAGATCACCCTGCCCTGTTTGATTACCTTCTGGATAATACCGAGGCTCCGGTTCTGTTCGGGTTGGATCAGGCACCCGGGGCTGGTAGTACAGAGTATTTTCGCTGGGAACGGCGACTGCTGGGCAAGCTGGAACAAGAGTTGGGCGATCTGTCGCAGCTGGATTCCAAGGCCAGCATCGAAGAGCTTGAAGCAGAGCCTTCGGAAAGCCCGGAATCGTCGGAACTTCCGCAGTGGCTAACCCCTGCGGCACCGGGTTCCGTAGCTGAAGACATCTGGGTTTTGTGCGCTTCCCTGGGTGGCCCAGCCGCCGTGAAAGCATTTCTGGACTGCCTTCCGCCGGGCCTGCCAGTGGGCTTCGTTTATGCCCAGCATATTGACGGAAATTTTGCCGAAGTGCTTACCCGGGTGCTTGGCCGCCATGCACATTACAAGCTGCAGCATGCACAAGAGAACTACCGGGTAAAAAACGGCGATGTGGTACTGATGCCGGTTGAACACGAATGGAAATTTTCTGCCACTGGTGCACTGACTGAGCTGGATACACCCTGGCCCGGGCCCTATAGCCCGTCGATTGACCAGGTGTTACTGAATACCGCAGACAACTATGGCTCCCACTGCCATGCCATCCTGTTTTCCGGCATGGGCAATGATGGCGCAATTGCAGCACCTTTGCTCAAGGCCTATGGCAGCCGAATCTGGGTTCAGGAGAGCACCAGCTGTGGCAATAGCTCGATGCCGGATTCCGTGGCTGCCACCGGCTGCACGAGCTTTACCGGCACCCCGGAGCAACTGGCCCGGGAACTGGTCAAAACCATTGAAGAATCCTGCCTGCTGAAAGGCCGGCAGAAACGGGGCTCCGCCTGAGGACACAAGCAATGAATGACAACAGCCAAACCCTCTCCTGCGTCATGATTCCCGTGAGCGGACGGCAACTGTTACTGCCCAACGTATCCATTGCCGAGGTGGTGGACTATGCCAGTGGTGAGGCCGGCGTCGGCGCACCTGACTGGCTTGCTGGCCGGCTGGAATGGCGGGGCCTTAACTTGCCCGTTATTTCCTACGATGCCGCCAATGGCGGAACCTTGTCCGTACCAGGTGAAAACCGGGGCCGTATCGTGGTACTCAACAGCATCACCGACAACAACAAAAAGCTTCGCTTCATGGCATTAATTACACAGGGCATTCCAAGCCAGGTCCGTATTACCGAAGAGCAAATCAAAAAGATGGAGGCAGAAAACGGGCCTGCGGATCTTATGCTCGTCGACGTTGACGGCGAAACCGCCTGGATTCCCAATCTCGATTATCTTGAATCTCTCGCCAACGATTCCATGGTGTAAGCCGTCTCAATTCTTGCCCTTGGCAGTCGGGCTCCTGCGGATGTTATAATGTTACAAATTCTGCAGGATTCCGACCATGTCCGTTCGCGCACTCCCTTACCGTCCTCACAATCACGATGATTGTGTCAGTCAGGCTTTAGCCGAAGCCCGGGCCATCTGCCAGGAGCAACATGCCCGCCTGACACCCACCCGTGAGCGGGTTCTTGAACTTATCTGGGAATCCCACAAACCACTCGGCGCCTACGATGTACTCGCGAAGCTGGCCTCAGAAGGCCACAGTGCTGCACCACCGACGGTCTACCGGGCACTGGATTTCCTGCAACAGTACGGTCTGGTGCATCGCATAGCCTCCCTGAACGCCTTTATAGGCTGTGCCCACGCCGGCGAACACCACACCGGAATGTTCCTTATCTGCCGTTCTTGCGGCAATGCCCTGGAACTGACAGATGCGGCTGTATCCAAAGCTATACACGATGCCGCCAGCGCCGAAGCTTTCATTTCCGAATCCATAACTCTGGAAATAGCCGGTCTGTGCCCCCGCTGTCAGGCGGAGCAGCCTCATGGATGAACCGCTGGTTGACATCAAGCACCTTACCGTCCGGTTTGATGATCGCCCGGTTGTTGATCGGGTCAGTCTTACGCTTTACCGCGGCGATATCATTACCATCATTGGCCCAAACGGGGCTGGAAAAACCACCTTGATCAAAGCCGTCCTGGGCATTCAGGCCGCTACAAGCGGCCATATCCTGCGGGCAAAGGACCTGGTTATCGGATACGTTCCCCAGCACCTGAGCCTGGAATCAACACTGCCACTGAGTATCCAGCGCTTCATGTTGCTCAGTGGCCAGCCGCTTGCGGCCTGCATAGCTGCACTGGAGCGAACCGGTGTCGGCCATCTGTTGAAGGCATCTGTTCACCATCTTTCAGGAGGCGAGCAACAGCGGCTTTTGCTGGCCAGGGCACTGGTACGGAAGCCGGATCTTCTGGTGCTTGATGAACCGGCCCAGGGCGTGGATATCAACGGTCAGGCGGCACTTTATGATCTGATTCGCCAGTTGCGAGATGAACTCAACTGCGGCGTCATCATGATTTCTCACGATTTGCATTTGGTCATGGCTGCAACTGACAAGGTGATCTGCCTGAACCAGCACGTGTGCTGCAGCGGGCATCCTGCCGACATCTCACACGACCCTGCGTTTATTGAAACCTTCGGCCGGCCGGTTGCCGAGTCTCTGGCGGTGTATCACCACCACCATAACCACAGCCACGACCTGAGCGGCAATGTGGTTGGCACAGGCCACCCGGGTTCAGCCACCGGGCATGGGGAGTGCAACCATGAACATCATTGATACTGTGCTGAATGATTTCTTCTGGCGCGCCCTCCTTGGTGGTTTCGGCGTAGCCTTGATTGCCGGGCCTCTGGGCTGCTTTGTCGTGTGGCGGAGGATGGCCTATTTTGGTGACACCCTGGCGCACTCCGCGCTCCTGGGTATAGCGCTGAGCTTTTTGTTCAGTATTCCACTGAACCTCGGCGTGCTCATTACCAGCGTTATTCTGGCCATGGCACTGTTACTGTTTTCCCGCAACAAAACCCTGGCAACAGATACTCTGCTGGGCATTCTTGCTCACAGCGCCCTGGCCATTGGTCTGGTGGCACTGAGCTTCATGCCCGAGGTGCGGATTGACCTCACCGGTCTTCTGTTCGGCGATCTGCTGGCCATGAACCGCAACGACCTGCTATGGATATACGGCGGCGCAGTGGTGATTCTGACGCTATTATCGGTGCTTTGGCGTGGTTTGCTGATGAGCACCATTCACGAGGAACTGGCGCGGGTGGAAGGAGTGCCAGTTGAGCGCCTGCGCCTGTTGCTGATGTTGATGTTTGCGCTGGTGATTGCTGTTGCCATGAAGATGGTCGGCGTACTGCTGATTACGGCTCTGCTGATTATTCCTGCCGCCACCGCCCGCAGGCTGGCCAATACTCCGGAACAGATGGCAGCGCTGGCTGTTGTTTTCGGATTTATTGCCGTCGCGGGGGGCTTGAGTATGTCGTGGTATCTCGACACGCCCGCAGGCCCATCCGTGGTGGTAACGGCTTTTACCACGTTTCTGATTGTCTACGGCAGCGCTGGCAGGTTTTCCGCAAGCAGCTCAGCCTGAACAGTTGGCCGCCATGACTCACAAAGGCTGAATAACGTCCATCAGGCGGCCGGTTTCCAGTAGCTCAAGGAACTCGTCTCCCAAGCGTTCGCTTTCGGCAATCGCTTTCTGCCACGAGCGCTCCCGGCCACTGTCATTTCCCAGATAGGTTTCGAAATCCTTACGATCCGGGAGCTTGCCATCTGGCAAACGCTCCAGGTAATCGGTGGAAGGCGCTACCAGCAACACATCCTGCAGGCGAGTCGCATCACCGCGACGCCATGGCAAAGTCTTGTCAAACCATCCGGGTACAATTCGATCCGTGAAGTGCGGATACAAAACCACGCCCGGCTGTTCATACGGCAAATCGAGATGGTAATCCAAAAGCCCGCCATCCCTGTATATCCCCTCAGGAGCGCCGGGAATGTTGCGGACCCCCGACATCACCATGGGTATGGAGGCCGATGCCAGCAATGCAGCGTGCAAATTATCGCGGCTGAGCGGCACTTCATGGCTAGGAAAGTCTGCCAGCGCCGACAAGGGTGCCTTCAGCCTGGCATCATGAAGAATCCCCCGCTCCATAAACCGCCCGAGGTGTCGTCGCCCAACAACATTGGCACTTATGGCGCTCATCAAACCAAAGCTCAGGCGTGCTTTCGTATCGGGCTCAAGCATGCCAAGGCTGCGCACAACCATCACATTCAGGCGGTACCAGGGATGCTCAAGAATATGCTCCTCCCGGCCCCCAATCAGTTCTTTCAGGAACTGTACGCTCTGGCGGGTGACCTCCGCCGCAGTCACACCTTTTTCGAAACGCTGTGCCGTGTAGAGTTCTGCAAGCCGGGTAAGTTGCGCCCGCGGGTTGTCCGAGGAGGCAATGGCTGCAAACCGCCAGCTACCAATAGACGAACCAATCAGCGAACGTTCCTGCTCAACCCTGGGCAACCAATCACCAAATATGGCTTTGTCCAGACCGCTGAGCCCAAGTGCTTTAGGCCCCCCAGCCGCCCCGGGTATAACGTGCACATCGTCCGGTGTCAGTGGTTTTTCCTGCAACCTCTGCAGGGTTCGACGGCCTGCCCGGATAGTCAGTGCCGGGGCGCGAGTATGGATGGCGGTCATGGCGGAGTTCCTGTCAGGGTTCAGCGTGAATAGCAATCTGTTCAGACGAGGGGAGGATTTTAACGAAGCGGTCACCATGGGCCAACTTAACAAAACTAATCGTGCCGATACCCGGATACTTCAGCTTCACTGGAGAATACCCATGCTAGACTTAGACACATGCCCGGCTCCAGAAGCTGGGCGATATAACAAAAACAGCCGGAGCTTGCTGTGAGCGCGTTTATCTCGACGGATTCCACCTCAACCAACCCGACCCTCGCGGTGCTTGGTTTCAAACACCAGCTGGTTTATCACCTGCATTTATGGGCATTCATTGCGGTGGCACCGCTGGTGGTCGTGCAATGGCAGCACCACCACTTTCTGCTCTCCGGAATGCTGATCCTCTTCTGCGCCAATGCGCTTGCGGTCATTGTCTTGTTGCGGTTTCGCTCCACCTATTTTCTGAAAGGGCGGCTATTCCCTCTACTCGCAGTGGCTTGCGCCGCCTACTCAACAGCCATTAACGGGCATGTAGGCCTTTACTGGGCTTATCCAGCTGCTTCAGCGCTGTTTTTCCTGCTTCCGCTCCGTGAAGCCATTGCCAGCAATACCATTTTTGTCACTGTTATGGCGGTGGTTTCGTTTATGAAGTTTCCCGAAGCAGATTTCTGGCGCATTACCTTCTCGCTGGGCCTTACCTGTCTGTTTTCCATGATTTTTGCCTGGCTAGTGGGCAAGCTTCAAATGGAGCTCACACGGCTGGCAACCACCGACCCCCTTACCGGCTGCCTCAACCGATCACAACTGGCAGATATCCTGAACGGCCAAATCCAGATGCGTGAACGCTATGGGCGGGTATCCAGCATGGTTCTCCTGGATCTGGATTACTTCAAGCTGATCAACGATCAGTGGGGACACTTGGCGGGAGACAAGGTACTGAAAGAAATGGCACTGCGACTACGCAAGCGCATCAGGGAAAGCGACCAGATTTTCCGGATCGGTGGTGAAGAATTCATGATCGTTCTGCCAGAAACCAACCAGCATGAGGGCAATCTTCTTGCCCATCAATTGCTTACGAGCATCAGCGCGCGCCCGTTTCTTGAGGATATCAAGGTAACAGCCAGTGCCAGTATTGCCGAAGTCAGCAAGGGTGAAACCTGGTCTGTCTGGTTGAATCGGGCCGACCAGGCGCTCTACGACGCCAAGTCCAGGGGACGTAACCAGGTCGTAAGTGCGACCAACCAGGCAGCTGGCGACCAGAATACAGATACCTCTTTAACACCCGTTGCCGGCTAGCGGCTATTTTCAACCCGATCACTGGCGCTTACGAAACTCTCTGTAAGCGCCGAATACTTCCCATGGGCTCTCAAAGTGGGGGTAATGCCCTACATTTTTCAGCTGCACCACATCGGCATCTGAGATCATCTCCTGATAGCGCTGCGCCGTGGCCGCGCCCGACACAGGATCTGCAACACCCGAGATAAGACGCATGGGTTGCCTGGCATTTTGCAGCGCCGAGACCCAACGATGCCTGT
>Ga0209075_1000166_pt1 | contig 59232 bp, 48 predicted proteins | sample Stecom2011_FD_187523 | JGI IMG/M metagenome (GOLD analysis project Ga0209075, IMG submission 187523) | Agricultural soil microbial communities from Utah to study Nitrogen management - Steer compost 2011 (SPAdes) (version 2) | ecosystem: Environmental > Terrestrial > Soil > Agricultural land...
TTCCCGAATAATTCGTAGTGCCCATTAATACACGACTGCCATTACTAGTAGAGGAATGCTGAAATCTAGCTAATCCACCAGTATTAGTTGTATTATCCCATTGAGTCATCCATCCAGTTGCATTACTTGCAATAAACTGCATTTGACTAACTGGATTTAATGTATTAATGCCAATTCTTCCATTACCCAAGATACTCATTCTATTGGTGTTATTAGTCCTAATATTTAAGGGTAAATTATTGGTAGTACCTAAAAAGTCTGTAGCCGCAACGTTGTTTCCAGCTAAGGCCCAATTCGCTATACTTCCTAGAGAAACCCATCTTGCTCCACTCCAATAATGGTAACCAACATTTCCGGCACGTGTATTCCAAACTAAAAGACCTACTGTAGCACCTCCAGTAATTGGTGCTATGTTGGCTAAGTTTACGATATTTACTCGAGGGACTAAAAATCCTTTGTCAGCACTTGTTAAATCTAAAATGGAACCTCCAGCCGGATTCGTCGTCCCAATCCCAACCTGAGCCGTGGTACTTAAAGAAAACAATAAAAAGAGAATAAATAAGATTTGGAATTTGGTAAAAACGTCATTTTTTTCATATTTTTCACTTTTAATTAGTCATAAGGTTCTGTTAAATTAATTATAATTTTCAAGAATAATTATCAGCCTGACTTATATTCGATTAACCGTTGATAATCACCGATGTAATATGAATTATTCAAAATATATAAATTATTTACTCCTTATAATTGGCTCTATGGTAGCTGTTTATGCGCAAGCTGGAGAAGAACAGGATGTGGTTGTTTTAATTCTGGGAATTGTTATTTTAATGTTCGGTTTGTTTCGGATATCCAGTAGCATTCCAAGTAAAAGCGATAAAAATCGGGAGTCACAAATAAACCAAGAAGACGATGTTTAAGATAGGAGATAAAGTGTCGGTTTTAGATGAAAACCTCACAGGATTCGTTATTAAAATTGATGGAGATACCATTACCATGGAAGATGAAAATGGTTTTGACATGGAGTTCCATAAAAAAGAACTGGTCCAAATTAAAAATGAAGCTGTTTTAAAATCGAAATCCTTTATGGATGTGTCCTTAGACGAGATTTTAAGTGAAAAAGAAACGAGTAAAAGAAAGCCCACGATAAAAAAGAAGGTCAAAGAACGTTTCCAGCCAACTATGGAAGTGGATCTTCACATTCACCAACTAACCAATAAAACCAACATGAGCAATCACGACATGCTCACCTTGCAATTGGATACGGCTAGAAGGCAATTGGACTTTGCCATAAGACAACGCATCCAAAAGGTGGTGTTTATCCATGGTGTAGGCCAAGGGGTTTTAAAAACCGAATTGGAATATATGTTTGGGAGATATGACAATGTAAAATGCTATGACGCCAATTTCCAGAAATACGGTTTGGGCGCCACAGAAGTCTATATTTATCAAAATGTTGCGGCCGACTAAAACTCTGGCGTAACTGTTCTGGTGCTTGTTGTTTTAGGGTTTTGCAAGAACCCGAAATCGAATCGGTCTTGATTAAGCGTTGGAAACGCAATATTTTCAACAACAATTTTAACTTTAAAGGTCTGTTTAATCGTATGGATTCTATACGCTGTGGCAGGAACCGTTGTTGCAACAGCTGGATTTAAGTAATCTGGAATGTTTTGATCTGTATAGTCGTTCGCCGGATTTTGGTCCTGACTTATGTTTTCTTCATTGATGGTTAAAACCCCGTCATTATCATCGTCTGGATCTAGGTAATTTGGTATGCCATCGCCATCCGTGTCTTTTGGGTTGGTTAAAGGATCGCCATCGTCATCGGTATTGTCGTAATCAAGAAGTTCTGTTTTGGTCAATACATTGTCTCCATCGTCGTCTTCATCCAAAAAATTAGGAATCCCATCACCATCGGTATCATCATCAAATAAATTTCCATTGCCATTAATATCTTCCATTTCAGCAGGAATTCCATCATCATCATCTTCAAAATAAATGGTCGTAATGGTGTAAGTTCCGTCATAACTTGATAAATCTTGTATTATTTGCAAATTGGAAGGAGGCACATCGTTACAAAATAAATTACTTGTTAAGGTGCCATAACTTCTATAGTTAAATAGATTGGTGGTACCGTTAACAGTTCCAGTAAGTATGGGGTTGACAAGTTCTACCAAATAAGAACCAGGTGCCGTAGGAACTACTTTTAAAATGTCGTTCAGGGTTAGGGGAGGCGAGCTTATTTGCAACGAAATGGATTCGGCCGGACTTTCCTTCACATTAAAAAACACCAATTCGCCACAAGCTTCAAACGTGTCGTCGAAATCTAATTCTACCAAGATGACATCGCCATCGTCGCAAGCGGATAAAACCAATAAGAAGGATAAAAGTACCAGTAAGTTTTTCATAATATATATATTATCGTACAAAAATAAAAGAATTGTTAAATATACAACGTGCCTTCTTGGAAATAATTATAAATGCCGTATTTTTGCACCTTGCAATTTTGAAGCGAAATCATGTCGGAATTTCACGATGAAACCTCCAAGATCACTCTTTATTCCATTGGAAAACGGGTTGTTTTGGACGCAACATGTGACCATCTAATAATAAATTTAAGCAAATGACCCCTGTATATTTTGATAGCGCTGCTACCACCCAAGTTAGAAAAGAAGTAATTACTGTTATGCAAGATGTTTTAGAACATCACTATGGAAACCCATCTTCCATTCATGCTTTTGGAAGAGCTTCCAAGTCGATTATTGAAACCGCACGAAAAACCATTGCTAAAGAGCTGAATGCTTTTCCGCAGGAAATTATATTTACTTCTGGAGGTACCGAAGCCGATAATATGATTTTACGCTGTGCCGTTAGAGATGCCGATATTACTACCATTATTACATCGCCTATCGAGCACCATGCCGTGTTACATACGGTTGAAGAGCTACGAAACGAATATGATGTAACCGTAGAATATGTGAAACTTCAGGCTTGTGGCACACCAGATTATGAAGATTTAGAACGTTTGTTAACTGCCAACAACGAAAGAAAATTGGTGAGCTTAATGCATGTTAATAATGAAGTGGGGAACCTATTGGATGTTTATAAAGTTTCTGCCCTTTGCAAAGAAAACAATGCCTTGTTTCATAGTGATACCGTACAGTCTATCGGACATTATACATGGGATGTAAAAGATATTCCTATCGATTTTATGACGGCAGCTGCCCATAAATTCCATGGCCCAAAAGGGATTGGTTTTGCTTATATAAGAAAGAACAATACCTTAAAACCTTTTATTTTTGGAGGTGCGCAAGAACGCGGGTTTAGAGCTGGAACAGAACCTGTTCACAACATAAAAGGTTTGGAAACTGCTTTTGTGATGGCTTACGAAAATTTAGACGAAGAACGCGCTCATGTAGAAGGCTTAAAAAATTATTTTAAAGCTGAAATTAAAAAAGCCATTCCAAATGTCGCTTTTAATGGCAATTGCTCCGATAATTCCAAAAGCACCTATACCTTATTGAATGTGCGCTTGCCTATGTCGTCAGAAAAAGCCTTGACCCTACAATTTCAATTGGATTTAAAAGGCATTGCTTGCTCAAAAGGAAGTGCTTGCCAAAGTGGAAGTGGAAAGGGATCTCATGTTCTAGAGCATATTTTATGCGAAGAAGACCAACAAAAACCATCTGTTAGATTTTCGTTTTGTAAATACAATACCAAGAAAGAGATTGATTATGTGATTGGGGTTTTGAAGGATTTGGTTTAATTGATTGACGATTGTTGATTTATGATTTAAAAATTTACTTATAAAAAAACCTTCAGGCTTTTAAATTCCTGAAGGCTTTTTATTGCAACACAATTAACACTTATGCTGCTTCTGCTTTTGTAATAAGTCTGCTTTTAATTTTTGCTTCCCATTTTTCAAGTAACGCCATTTCGTTGCTCATTTGAAAATTAACATCTATGTTATAAAACTCTAAAATGTCTTTTGCTTTTGATTTATAAGTAATTAACAAGTCAATTTTATCTGTTTCAGTTTTAAACGTGGTTTTGTTTTTAACCGATCTGTGGGTTTTGGCTATTTCGCAGGATGCCACCTGACTTAAATCGACAATGGTTATTTGGTGTTCTGCATCAATTATTTTAGAATAAATAAGTTTATTTGCAGCTTCGTCGATAGCAATGGAATAGTAGGTTCCCCAGAATTCGGCTTCCGTAATTTTTAAATGGTGTTTTAAGGCTTCCTCTTTAAAACCTTTCATGGCTTTCTTCTTCTGTTTTTTTTGTGAGGTTTGTATTAAAATAAGAGGTAGTAAAATAATGACAATAATGGCAATGCCAATGTAGATGCTATATGCTTCCATGAGTTTATTTTTTATTTGTTATAAGTGAAAATGATCTTGAATTTTTTCAAGATGAAATGAAACAGCTACTAATCGCTTGGATTATTAGTTGTATGACTTAATAAAAAATAAACTATTATGAAAAGGTATGAAAGGGGTAGAGTAGTGCATCCAAATCCAAACCTGGCTGAATGTTTTTACTTTCGTAAATATATTGATTGTCTTTTGTTACAATAAAGGGCTCTACATATCTAAAAAGCTTAAACTGCGCTTTTAAATCGGTTGTTTGAAAATTAAGAACAAGTTGGTTTGATGTGTTTCCAAGAGGTTCTAAGTCGGGAAAGATAGATAATTCCGGAGCTTTAAATTCGGATATATAACTTGAAACATGATGGTTTTTATCTGTTTTTGAAACAGCATCAATTAAATAATTCTGTACAGAAATACTTAAGCTTAAGGTATAAGCAAACAAAAGGCTAAACGCCATGATATTTCTAATCCATGTTTTCACTGGTACAAATGTATAACTGTTTGAGATTTGAAAACAAAAAAATATGTTAAATTGTTTCTTGTTGGATTATAAAAGCAGGTAGGTGTGGTTTTGTTTGTGGTAATTTCAGGATATGTGTTCTATATATCGTCTCCTTAACTAAAAACACGCATAGCTTCGTACACCTTATTTTATAAAATTATATTTATTTGGAATTCTATATATGCCCAATTAACGAATTGTTTTTTAGAAACGAACAGATCGTTTTATTCAATAGAACATGGATTATTTGTTCTTGTTTATGCTTGTAAATTTTACGAGAATTTTTATGGGTCTATAAAACCAAATTCTAATTGAAAACGGACAATTACTAACCCAATACCCTCAGATACTAATTGACTGCAGTTAAGTATGTTGAAAACTCTTACATTTGCCTGATTTATGAAAAATCAGTTTAAAATAAATTATTATGAAAAAACATTTAAAAGTAACTAGACTTTTTGCCTCAACGGTGTTGTTGGCTTTTATATTTTTAATGTCTTGCTCCAAAGACGATAGCCCAGATCCTATTGCTGAAATGGATACTTTGCTAATAACGGCGTCCAGCACGTCTATTGAAGAAGGAGAAGCCGTACAATTTGCTGTAACAGTTAACAATGTTACGGTTAGTGATGCTGTTATTTATGTGGAAGGCGCAACCATTGCCAACTACGAGCATGCCTTTGTCCAAGCAGGTACCTATAGAGTGATGGCTAAAAAAGAAGGCTATCAGGATAGTGCAGAGGTTACTATTACTGTCATCGAAGAACAGATAGACATTTATGTGGCAGGTTACGAAACTATCAATGGAAAACAAGTAGCCACTTATTGGAAAAATGGAGTGCCTCAACCTCTTAGTGATGGTACATCTAATTCAGAATCTACTGCTTTAGTGGTTCACAACTCTGATGTTTATGTTTTAGTAGAAGATGGTTACGCTCTTAAATACTGGAAAAATGATCAAGAAAATATCATTTATAATCAGCTAGGTACCTATGGCAATGCGAGAGATATGATGGTTACCGAAAATGGCGATGTCTATATAGCAGGAAGTCGTCCTGTTGGTGGGGCTGCTGTTGCAACCTATTGGAAAAATGGTGTCGCCACATCACTAATCCATGATAATTATTCGTATGCTACAGGAATTGCTATAAGCGGTAACGATGTGTATGTATCAGGATTTAGTACGGAAACAAACACAGGGAGCTCAAAACCTATTGCTTTGTATTGGAAAAACGGAGTGCCTGTTACATTGACTGATGGTAGTTTGTATGGTTATGCAACCAAGTTAGCTGTTGTGGGTAACGATGTGCACGTGGTTGGATATGAACATGATGAAGTTGGAAACTGGTCTGCAAGATATTGGAAAAATGGTGTTGTTATACCTTTGCCAAATGGCGTTGATGCGTCCGATATTTTTATGGTTGGAGATGATGCGTATGTTGTAGGGAGAGCAGGTCAAACAGTGAAATATTGGAAAAATGGCGTACATGTAGAAGTAGGACCAGGACATTTTGTATATGGTATTACTGTATTTAATAACAATGTGTATACTGCAGGTAGTTTTGGAACTGAAGATAGCAATAATCAACGTGCCGTTTATTGGAAAAACTCTACAATGACCATACTTTCTGATGACACAGCAAGTGCAAGTGCTCATGCTATTGTGGTTGTTGGGCGTTAAGAATAAGAAGTTTATATAAAAAAGTCTCAGTGGATTTAGTCCTAACAAATTAAAATCCATTAGTTACTTTCAATGATTAAAAAAAGCAGGAGCGCTACGTTGTAGTTTGCTCCTGCTTTATTTATGTGGATAGCGCCATTAAATATTAGGTTCTTTTTTAACCAGATTTCATTAGTTAAAACTTCATGGTAGTTCGCACATTGAACACTCGTGGCGTTAAGTAATTTGGAATGGCATATTGTCTTTTGCTATACACATCTCTTACCCAAGTATTTGTTATGGAGTTTTGAGAATCGAAAATATTGAAAATCTCCAATCCAATCGATAAATATTTAAAAGGTTTTCTCCAACCTTGGTTGGTTTCATTTAAATCTACAATCACATATTGTAAACCTATATCGGCACGTTTGTAATCTGGCAAACGGTTTTGGTACACATAAGGATCGGCATAACTAGGCGAGCCTCCTGGAAGACCTGTATTGTAAACCAGATTTAAATACATTTTCATTTTTGGCAAATTAGGTACATAGTCTTGAAAAAGCGCAGCAAATTTTAAACGTTGGTCCGTTGGTCTCGCAATATAGCCTCTGTCGTCTATGTTCTCTTGGGTTTTTAAATAACCAAAACTAAACCAAGATTCTGTTCCTGGCACAAATTCACCATTCAATCTTAAATCCAAACCGTAGGCATAAGCTGTGGCATTGTTGTTGGCTGCGTAGCGAATTCGCACATTTTCTAAGGTGTACGGATTCACATCAGTTAGATTTTTGTAGTAGGCTTCGGTGGTTAATTTAAAAGGTCTTTCCCACATTTTAAAGCTGTATTCGTTTCCTATAACCACCTGAAAGGATTTTTGTGCTTTCACATCTGGATTTACCGTTCCCGAAGAATCGCGTAATTCTCTATAAAAGGGAGGTTGGTAATAAATACCTCCTCCAATTCTAAATAGCATGTCTTTTTTCCAATCTGGTTTGATGGCAAATTGTGCTCTTGGACTAACAACTGTTTGGGTGGTTTTTTCAATGCCCTCGCCGCTTACCGTCCAGTTATGTACTCTAGCGCCTGCATTAAACCAAACTTCATGATCGCCAAGCGTGGTTCTTTTGCTCCATTGCAAGTAAGCTTGAAGTCTTTGGATGGTTGTATGGTTTTTGGCTCGAACATTTTGAAAGGCAACCAAAGGTCCTTCATAAGGCGTATACGGTTGGTTGTTAAAACCGCCTAAATACGGTGGGTTGATTGAAAACCCTGCCGAGTCGATTACTTCCCATTCCACCAAACGATCTCTAATATCTTCATTGGTATATTTTACAGACCATTCAAAGTCGTTGTCGTTTAAAGTATATTTTCCACTGTGCTCTATGTTTGTAATAAGCGCATCCAAATCGTTTCTTCCATGGTCCAATTGGCCTCCAATGCCTTCGCTATATTCCACTTCACCTAGATCTTCATCTCCAATATTGGTGTTTACTTCGCCCAATCTATATTGCGCTAAAATGTCGAAATACTCTTCTTCGGTGGTGTGGTAGGTTGAAGCTATTAAATTAAGCGTGACTTGATCGTTTAACAAATACGTTCCTTTTAAAGCCCCAAAAAGGGTTTGATATTGATCTTTTTCCTGGCCTTCATAAAAAACCAATAAGGCCAACGGATTTTCTATAGTTCCAAAATTGGTTTGTCTGGTTTTAGGCTGATAGCTGTATTTATTTAAAGAGGCATTTCCTAAGAAACTTAAACTAAACTTATCTGAAAAATTATAATTTATTTGCGACTGAATGTCTAAAAAGGTCGGATTGTAGTTGGTCTCGGTTTCTTGAGCATCTACAAGTAAACTGTTGTCTCTATAACGAATGCCTACAATTCCTGAAAGTTTAGAATCTTTACTTACGGCTTCTACGGCCAAGCTTCCACCGAGCAAACTTAAATCGGCACTTACGCCAAAACCAAGTGGTTTTCTGTAAGTAATATCTAAAACGGATGCTAGTTTATCGCCAAACTTCGCTTGAAAGCCCCCAGCTGAAAAATCCACATTTTGAACCATATCCGGATTTACAAAACTCAATCCTTCCTGTTGTCCAGAACGAATTAAAAAAGGTCTGTAAATTTCAATCCCATTTACATAGACTAGGTTTTCGTCGTAATTACCACCTCGCACAGAATATTGGGTACTCAATTCGTTGTTACTGCTTACACCCGGAAGGGTTTTTAATAGGTTTTCCACGCCAGCATTCGCTCCAGGGATTTGTCTGATAGCTTCTGGATCCAGCGTAATAATTCCTTCTACTGCTTTTCGTTGTTTACTTGAAATAACTACGGTTGAAATTTGTTCTATGGATTCCTTCATAACGGGATGGAACTCGTACTCCTCGCCATTTTTTAAATTAAAAGTCACCACAATATCTTTAAAAGCAAGATGCGAGAAAGACACGGTAACCTCTTGATCGGAAGGGATTTTTAAAATAAAAAAACCATTGTCGTTGGTAGTTGTTCCTTTATTTTCGGCCTTAATATTTACATTTGCAATCGGGTTATTGGCATCGTCCAAGACCACACCTTTAAGCGTTCCACTTTGCGAAAAACCTAAATAGGGCATCGAAAAAAGGACGAGAATGGAGAGATAAAATTTAATGTTCAAAGGGTTAAATATTTATTTTCTATAAAATGTAGTTTCAAATGTAGAATTATTTCCAACATTATCCGTAACAATTACTTTTAAATTATTTTTTGTGTCGTTAATAACATCATCGTTAAAATCGTGGGTCAAGGTTTTTGTTTTGTACTCGTACTCCATAAGAATCCACTTGCCATTAACAGTTGCTCGATAACTTGAAATACCCGATCCCACGTCGTCAATTTTCAATTTTAAAAAATGGTATTTGCTTAGCCACTGCCCATCTTTAAAGTTAATAGGTCGAATGGTTGGATTTGTAATATCTGTTACCAGCGCGTAAGTTCCTAAAGTGTTGGTTAGCGAATAAAGGAGCCCTTTTTCTCTAATCGTATTGGAATACACGGGATATTTTCTATAGCCTACCAATCTTGCAATATAAAGTTTTTCGGCATCGGCAGCATTAAAATTACTAATATCGTAGCTTATTTTAAAGTGTTTTTTCACAGGAACAGAATCGTCATGAAGTTTGATGGTATCATTCGAGATAGAGAAATCCATATAGAAATCTTCGTAAAAAGTATCTTGATAAAATTCTACCGAAACATTTTTATGCAATAGCTCATTGGCTTTATCGGCATAGATATAATAAGATGAAACAAAAGAATCTTTTTGCTTAAATTGCGCTTCTTTTTTGCCCGTAATGTTTATGGTAAGCCAAGCGGTATTGTTCATAAAGTCTTTTACAGCCACTTTATAAACAGAAGCGGTACTATCTTCCACATTTATAATTCCACGGTTATCAACGTTTTGATACAAGCTTAACGGGTTATTAGAGTCGATAAATAATTTTTGCAGTCGCTCTTTTTTCGAAATATAATGTGCGTAATCTATAAATCGGTTCAGATGTCTGCTTTCATCAAAAGAAAAACGCTTAAAATCGATATCTATTTTCTGATTGCCATTAAAAAAAGACTGAATGTTATAAACACCATTCGTGTTATAGGCTAAATCTTGTCTGTCGTTAGCTTCAATTGCAAAACCAATATTACCGTAAGCTTGCATGTTTTCAACGGTATAATCGCCATTTGGAAGTGGAATTAAACGTAACTTCTGTTTTTCGTTCGATTTATTTACATGGGAATTTGGATCCATCGGATATGCATAAACCTCCTTGATTACTGGCAAAGTGGTATCTTTGATATCAATACCAAAAAGTAGGGGATTGATAGGTCTTTCGGTGTTGTCCCTAATTTCAAAATGAAGGTGTGGGCCTCCAGAACCTCCGGTATTTCCACTATATGCAACCAATTCGCCTTTTTCGACAATTAAATCCTCGGTTTTAGGAAATAGTTCAATTTCGAAGCTTTCCTGTTCATATTGCAGTTTTTTAATGACAGTTTCAATTTCGGGTGAAAACTTGCTTAAATGTGCATACACCGTTGTATACCCATTTGGGTGGGTAATGTATAGCGCTTTTCCGTAGCCAAAATGAGAGATTTTTATTCTACTTACATAGCCACTAGCTGCAGCATAGACCTTTAAACCTTCACGTTGTTGGGTTTTTATGTCTAAACCGGAATGAAAGTGATTGGGACGCAATTCGGCAAAGGTACCGGACAGGACCAAGCTAACATCCAAAGGACTTCCAAAGTAATCTTTAGGATAATAATCTTGTGCAAAAACACTGGCGCCTATAAAAAGGAAAAAAGCAAAAGTAATTCTCATAAAATCTATAATTGGCGCTAAATTATCACTTTGATTTATATCTACAAAACATATATGACGCTCTTAATTTGTAATAATATCAAGCAATTACAATATTTTATAAATTTTATGTAAAAACAATTGTAATTTATACGAAGGTATCTTAACTTTGTCTGATAAGTATTGCATATTGTACATGAGTAAAATTGAAGAAATTGTTGATGCTCTTGAAGTTAAAGTAAGTAAAGTTTTACAGCAATTGGAAACTGTAAAACAAACGAACTTGAAACTGGAAAAAGAGTTGCAGATTTCTAGACAAGAGTTTCTTGACCAACAACAAGTTATCGTTTCTTGGGAAGAAAAATACGAGGCGCTCAAATTTGCAAATGCGATGCTTGGTAGTGACGAAAACAAAAGAGAAACAAAGCTTAAAATAAACACATTAATTAGAGAAATTGATCATTGTATTGCGCAACTATCCGATTGATGTAAAGAAAATTTTCCATGTCAGATCAACTTAAAATAAAGTTATCTATAGCAAATAGGGTATATCCGTTAACCATCTTGCCCAACCAAGAAGAAGGATTGCGTAAGGCTGCTAAAAACATTGAAGCAATGATTAATCAATTTGAGCAAAGTTATTCTGTGAGAGATAAACAAGATGTTTTGGCCATGTGTGCATTACAATTTGCATCTCAAGTAGAACAAAAATCGATAGATAAAGATAGTGTCAGTGAACACGTTGAAGACAAGCTTAACGCCTTAAACAATTTGTTACAAGTACATTTAAACTCTTAACGTTCTTTAAAATAAATAAGGTTACTGCCTACATTAGTTATTATTTGGAAAACTCAACATTAATTCTTTAAAAAGGGTGAGTTTAAACTGTAAAAGCGAGCTGCTAACGCCAATTTATTTTGGTTGTTAAAGCAGATTTTTGATCAGTTTGTTAGCCCTAAACTTGTTATAAGGAGTTTATTACAAAACAAACTAGTGTAGGCTTTTTTTTTATATAAATAAACTAACATGGAAATTTCAATTATATCAATAATAGGGGGCATACTGCTTGGAATTATAATCGGCTTTATTGTCGCCAAAGTTTTGGAGCGAAACAATGCTTCTAAGCTTATAAAAAATGCTAAAAAATCGGCGGGTGCTATTCTAAAGGAAGCTAATAGCGAAGGTGAAAGCATTAAAAAAGACAAAATCCTTCAAGCCAAAGAAAAATTTATCGAATTAAAATCGGAGCATGAGAAAGTTATCTTGTCTCGAGATAAAAAAATGGCAGATGCCGAAAAACGCATCAGGGATAAAGAGTCTCAGCTATCTAGCGAACTTTCTAAGAATACCAAACAAAATCAACAATTAGACGAAAAGATTAAAGATTATGATTTTAGAGTGGACGTTCTTGAAAAAAGACAAGATGAAATAGATAAACTTCGTAAAAGCCAAATCGAACAACTTGAGGTTATCTCTAGTTTATCGGCCGAAGAAGCTAAAGCACAACTGGTAGAATCTTTAAAAGGAGAGGCTAAAAGCGATGCTATGGCTTATATTCAGAGCACACTCGAGGAAGCAAAACTTACAGCACAACAAGATGCTAAAAAAATTATCATCAATACCATTCAACGTATAGGAACCGAGGAAGCAGTAGACAACTGTGTGTCTGTTTTTAATATTGAATCCGATGACGTGAAAGGGCGAATTATTGGACGTGAAGGAAGAAACATCCGTGCCATAGAAGCTGCTACAGGAGTAGAGATTATTGTGGATGACACCCCTGAAGCGATTATCTTATCTTGTTTCGACTCTGTAAGACGTGAGATTGCTAGGTTGTCTTTACACAAATTGGTAACAGATGGTAGAATACATCCTGCTAGAATTGAAGAAGTTGTTCAAAAAACAACCAAACAAATAGAACAGGAAATTATAGAAGTTGGTAAGCGAACCGTCATCGACTTAGGAATCCATAATTTACACCCAGAACTTGTTAAGGTAGTAGGAAGAATGAAATATCGTTCATCATACGGACAAAACCTGCTACAACACTCCAGAGAAGTTGCAAAACTTTGTGGAATTATGGCAGCGGAATTAGGTTTAAACCCAAAAATGGCAAAACGTGCCGGACTGTTACACGATATTGGAAAAGTGCCAGATGCTGAAGCAGATATGGAAACCCCACACGCTATTCTTGGAATGCAATGGGCTGAAAAGTATGGTGAAAAAGAAGATGTTTGCAATGCCATTGGCGCGCATCACGACGAAATAGAAATGACCTCGCTTTTAGCGCCTATAGTTCAGGTTTGTGATGCTATTTCTGGAGCTCGTCCTGGAGCTAGACGTCAGGTATTGGATAGTTATATTCAACGTTTAAAAGACCTGGAGGATATTGCTTTTGGTTTTGGCGGTGTTAAAAAAGCCTATGCCATTCAAGCAGGTAGAGAATTACGTGTTATTGTTGAAAGTGAAAAAGTTTCCGATCAAAATGCGGCGGATTTATCTTTTAATATTTCACAAAAAATACAAACGGATATGACTTATCCTGGGCAAGTTAAGGTAACTGTTATTAGAGAAACGAGAGCGGTTAATATTGCAAAGTAAATACTAGTTGCTTACGGCACAAATTAATATATAGATTGGAAGGAAACGTCAGAAATGGCGTTTTTTTGTTTTTATGACTTGCTGAAAAACAGATAAGAGAAAAAAGATAATAGACTAGCTTATTTTGATAATTTCAAACAATTAACCCATGTTAAATATCACAAATACGCGTTTAGCAAAAGAAGAAATAGTCCGTCATTGCTACTTTGTTATGCCTTTTAAAAAAGTTTCTAATAGATTGCTGGGACGTTTTATTAGCTACGGTTACAATGCATTGGTATTGCTTTAATTCTTCTAAATAATTAAAGCCGAAGAGTTCTTGATTGTAAATATGTTTTCCTATTTTCTTTGGGTTGTTGCAAATCCAGATAAAATCCACTTGTCTTTCAATTAGTGATTTTGCAACGGATTTTCCTTTAAAACCAGCTCCCCAAACAACTAATGGTCGAGAAGGATCGCGATCCAATTCCAAAAAATATCTCAGTTTTATTTTCAAAAAATAGTTTTCTGCATAATGTTCGTGGGTTCTGGAAGTTCTGCTGCTATAATCTCGCCAGAGATGCAATACGTGATCACACGGTATCACTTTTAAGTGATGTTTGTAGAATCTGAAGGCTAAATCGTAGTCCTCGGGATAATCCTTCGGATTAAAAGCCTCACAAACCAATAAATCGTCTTTATGAACCATCCAACAAGGAGAAGGAATGACACATTCTTTATAAATTTCAGAATAATTACTACCTGTTTGTGTAAGCGTATTTAACCAAGCTTCGTAGCTTTTATACCCATCACCGATGCCTTCTTCACTAAAATAGGATACCAAACCGGTTGCTAGATGGTTTTTTCCGTGTTGTAATAAATTATTCAGAAGAATTTCTAATTTTTGTGAAGTCATCACATCATCACTATCCATTCTGGTTATATAGGTACCAGTACTTTTTTTTAAGGCAAATTGTAGTGCAGGAAGAATACCTTCCCCAGGATTTTTAAACAATTTGATGCGTTTGTCTTGTTCTGCAAAGTCGGTTACAAGTTGGTAGCTTTTATCGGTAGAACCATCGTCTATTATAAGTAATTCCCAATGGCTATAAGTCTGATTTTGAATAGACTCTAGGCATTCCGCTAAAAATTCAGTCGTATTTTTAAAAGGCGTTAGGATGCTTATTAATGGGTTTTGCATGACACGAAGATAGTTTTTTAACTTGAGACACTTAAAACCTTAGACACTTCAAGTACTTATAACTTTTGGCACTTTAAGTACTTAAAACTTTAGACACTTCAAGTACCTATAACTTTAGGCACTGCCAATTCATGTTATTTTAACAAAAACTTAAGCCAAATAAGTGTAACAGATTGTATTTTTGAACGTCATATCTGACAATTATTAAAAAAACCATTCAAATGAAGAAATTATTAACCATTTTTAGCATCAGTTTTTTACTTGTTGCCTGTGGACCATCCACAAAAACGTCTGCAGATTTAGCTGTAAGTACGCCAATTGTAACGACTATTGATTTAACAAAAGTAATTAACGATCAAGTTCCTGTAACCATTAATCCTGGAAGATTTACCGAAGAAACCGTTATTTACAGATTGCCAAGAGTTGTTCAAGGCACCTATTCTGTAAGCGATTTCGGAAAGTATATTGAAGATATAAAAGCTATCGATTACAACGGAAATGAGCTTACAATAAATAAAATTGACACCAACTCTTGGACTATTAGCAATGCAAAGGCTTTGGACTATATTACCTATATGGTTAACGATACTTTCGACGTGGAAGAAACTGGTGGTATCGGTGGAGACACACCTTTTTCTCCTGCAGGAACCAATATTGAACCAGATAATTACTTATTGAATTTACATGGATTTATTGGGTATTTCGATTCCTTGAAAAATAACCAATATACTTTGGATGTTACGGCACCTGCAGATTTTGTTCGTGTTTCTTCCTTACAGGATGTTGCTGAAAAAACAAGTGAAGATGGTACTTCTGTGACCACAAGTTATTTTGCTCAAAGATATTTTGATATTACCGATAACCCGATGATGTATGGAAACTTGGATGTGGAAGAGTTTCAAGTGGGTGACATAAAAATAGTTTTAAGTGTATATTCTCCTAATCAGGTGCACACAGCTAAAGCTTTAAGTGAAACCATGAAAACTATGATGGAAGCACAAAAAACATATTTGGGAGACATCAATAGCACGCCTCGTTATGATATATATCTGTATTTATCTCGTGGAGATGACGAGTCGCCAAAAGGATTTGGAGCTTTAGAACATCATACTTCTACAACGGTTGTGATGCCAGAAGCCATTCCTTTTGAAGCTTTGGCAGAAAGTATGATCGATGTGGTTTCGCATGAGTTTTTTCATATAGTAACACCATTAAGTGTACATTCTGAAGATGTGCATTATTTCGATTATAACAAACCAACCTTCTCTAAGCATTTATGGATGTATGAAGGGGTGACCGAGTATTTTGCTACCTTATTCCAAGTGGATCAGAATTTAATTTCTGAAGAGCAGTTTTATGCCAAAATCATGGAGAAAATCCAAACGGCATCAGGAATGAATGATGCCATGAGTTTTACCATCATGAGTGAAAATGTTTTGGACGAACCTTATGCCAGTCAGTATTACAACGTCTATCAAAAAGGAGCCTTAATTGGTATGTGTATCGATATTTTAATGCGTGAAGAAAGTAACGGAAACCGTGGAATTCTTTCTTTAATGAAACAACTTTCTCAAAAATATGGTGAAAATAAACCTTTTAAAGACGATGAGCTTTTTGGTGAAATTACCGAAATGACCTATCCTTCTATAGATGCATTTTTACAAACACATGTGGCAGGCGATTTACCAATTAACTATAAAGAGTTTTTTGCGAAAGTGGGCCTTGAAATGGGAGAGAGTAGGGTAGAAACCAATCTGCTACAAAACAGTGGTGCTTTAATTTTTGGAGCCAATCAAGCCGATGGAAGTATTTATTTTAACAGCTTGGTAAGTGATAATAGTTTTTGGCATGACAATGGGGTAGAACCTAACGATGTGATTAGATCTATTAATGGGGAAGAAGTTAATTTAATGACTGCTAATTCTATTTTCCAACAAGTATTTATGTGGGAGCCAGGAAAAGAAATTGAATTAAAATTAGAGAGAGATGGTAAAGAAGTTGTTATTAACGCCACTGTTGCAAAATCTTATACTCTAGGAAAAACTTTAGTTGAAAACCCGAATGCTACTGAAGCTCAAAAAGCTTTGCGCAAAGCTTGGTTAAAAGGATAAAAATTTAAGAATTGATATAAAAAAAACCTGACGATTTGTTTCATCAGGTTTTTTTATGTTTAATACTTTGCGGCCTTTCCTTTAGACTCGGAGTCCTTAATAAATTGTCTGATATCCTCTGTAGCAGCTTTTAAATCGTCTTTTCTTAAATACATCATGTGGCCACTTCTATAGGCCTTAAAAGAAAAGCGATCTTTCATAATGCCACTCGGATCCAGTTGTCCAACCGTGTATTTTGCAGCAAAATAAGTGGTTGCCCCATCGTAATAACCAGATTGGACCAAAACTTTTAAGTACGGATTTTGAGCCATGGCCTGACGTAAACCATCTCTCGTGTTATCATTTTCTCTATCCCAAGGATGGACATCGCCAAACATGTTGTATTTGATGTCTGTTTTAAATTTCAGTTCTTCACGGATGTAGTAATTAATGGCTGGCGTAAACGAGTGTAACCAAGATGTTAATTCCGCACTGTAATCTGGAGTATTTCCAGCGGTCATTTTATCGATTCCTAAATAACGGGAATCCAATCTCCCAATCGTATAGCCTTTATCTCGCAACAACTCTTTCCAAAAGAAACTGGTTGGCACATTTAAATTATGATCCAAAATGGCTTTTTTGTCCAATCCTGAATACAAACTCATTTTTTCAGCTACCTGATTTTTTTCTTCAGCAGAAATAAAACCACCTTTTGCAATGGCAGGCATTAAATTATTAATGGCATAAGTTTCTACTTCAGGTAAAATATCCAATAAATCCTTTTGTTGTAAAGAGGCCGGTAAAGCTTTTTGATGCCAGGCGGCCGCTGTAAAATAAGGTAAATTTAATGCGGAGTAAATAGGTTGATTGGTTGAATAAATTTTATAATCGGCAGGAGACACCAAAATAACGCCATTTAAATACATCCATTGGCTGTTTTGCAATTCTCTAGATAAACCCATAACTCTTGGGCCTCCATAACTTTCACCAATTAAGTATTTTGGCGATTCCCAACGGTTATTTCTAGTTACAAACGTATTCATCCATTCGGCTAAATATGTGATATCTGCATTAATCCCGAAAAATATTTTTCTATCTGGCAATTTTCCTTCTTTATCTGCAACCATTCTGGAATACCCTGTGTTTACAGGATCGATAAAAACAATATCTGCCACATCCAAGATGGAGTGTGGATTGTCTTTAACACCATAAGGTTGTACGGGATACCCTTCGTCATCAATATTCAAAATTACAGGTCCCGTGTAAGCTATGTGCATCCAAGCAGAAGCCGAACCTGGTCCGCCATTAAAAGAAAAAATGATGGGACGTTTTTCTTTTTCACTATTGCTTTTTTTATAATAGGTATAAAATAAAGTAGCAATAGGTTCCCCTTTATTATTCCAAACAGGTTGGGTTCCAGCTGTTGCCTGATAAGATAAGTTTTGCCCATTAATTGTTATGGCATGATTGGTAACAACCATGGTGTCCACTGGAATTTTTAGGACTTGCGAAAACAGCAAGCTTGTAGAAATTGTGGCTAAAAGTAAAAAGAGATTTCTCATAAGTTATAAAATATTTTTATAAGGTATAATTTAAAAACCTTAAAGATAATTGGTTTTATTTAAAGCCATTTTTTAAAACTGTTAAAATCCTTCAAAAACACCTAGACCAAACAACGCAAAATCATATTTTACGGGATCTTTTGGGTCTAATTTTCGTAAGGCAGTATCTAATTCCAAAAGCGCTTTGGCATCGTTTTGTTTTCTGGTTAAGATACCAAGTTTTCGAGCTACATTTCCAGAATGCACATCTAATGGACAGGATAAATACGAAGGTGATATACTTTTCCAAATCCCAAAATCCACTCCAGTTTGGTCATTTCTAACCATCCACCTTAAATACATATTGATTCTTTTTGCCGCCGAATTTTTTAACGGATCGCTCACATGTTTTTGGGTTCTTGGTAGGTGTTCAATTTCGAAAAACACCCTTTTAAACTGATGAATGGCCCCTTGTAAAGAATTATGGTTGTTTATATTAGAGAAAACAGCTTCCAAACCCTGATGGTTTTTATAGATATGTTGTAATGCCTTAATAAAAGTGATGAAATCGGTACCATTAAAAGTTCTATGAACAAATGGGAGCAAAGCTTCCAAGTCTTGCTCTTGATGATTTAAAACAAAATCGTATGGAGCATGTTCTAATAAGTCCATCATTTTATTGGCATTGTTGATAATGCTTTTTCTATTTCCCCAAGCAATTGTTGCTGTAAGGAATCCAGCAATTTCTATGTCTTCTTTTTTACTGAAAAGATGTGGAATTTGAATGGGATCGCTTGTTATAAAATCTGGCCGATTGTATTGGATCACTTTAGCGTCTAAAAATTCCTTTAATTCTGTTTTGTTCAATGTTTTTGCTATTTGAATCCCTAAAAATATGGATCTATTTTTAAAAATAGGAGGTTTCCCATTCGAATTATTCATTTAAAAAAAACTAACTTCGTTTATCTTATTTTCAATTCAAAAAACAACTCATGTCTGCTGATTATTCACATATAAAAATTCGTCCAGAACAAGCTCAAGAAATTGCAAAAAGCCTTTATAATCTTGAGGGAGAAATAAAAATTTTACCCGGAGAACTGGATTTCAACTTTAGGATTAAAACGAAGTCGGAAAGCTATATTCTAAAAATAAGCAGACCCAATGAGGATTTAGAATATTTAGAATTTCAAAAGGACATTCTTCAATATCTATCTGAAAGCGATTTGATGGCTCCCAAAATTTTTCCGGATGTTCATGGAAAATACATCAGCTCAATTAATGATGCTCAAGGAAATAAAAGGTTTGTTAGATTGCTATCATGGATAGACGGCAGACTGTGGGCTTCGGTAAATCCTATAAAAGACGATTTGCTTTATAGTTTAGGCACAGAAGCTGGAAAAATAACGAATGCTTTGGAAGGTTTTGAGCATAAAAAAATCCATAGAGAATTTGATTGGGATATAGCCCAAGCCGAATGGACGTTTAAACATTTGGAGTTGTTTTCTGCTGAAAACCAAATCTGTGTCTCTTATTTTCAAAAGCAGTTTGAAACGTTTCAAAACGCCTATGGAAACCTTAGAAAAACAGTCGTTCATAATGATGCCAACGATAACAACATTCTTGTTTCAACCCACTTAATAGATCCAGAAGTTACAGCCATTATCGATTATGGCGATGCTATTTATACGCAATCCATCAACGATTTGGCCGTTGCCATGGCGTATGCTATTATGGATAAACCAGATTTATTGGCGGCTGCTTTGCCAATTGTTTCTGGCTATCACAACCAATATTCCTTGCAGGAAGAGGAGCTTCAATTCTTGTATAATTTGGTTGCCATGCGCTTGGTTATTAGCGTCACTAAATCTGCTTTAAACAAACAAAAAGAACCAGATAACAGCTATTTACTGATTAGTGAGAAGCCGGCTTTAGATGTTTTGAAAAGATGGAAAGATCTTGATGAGAACTTGGTTCATTACAGTTTCAGGTCCGCTTGTGGTTTCAGCGCTCATCCCAATGAAAAGGATTTTTTAAGATGGACAAAAACGCAAGAAACATCTTTAAATACAATCTTTCCAACGCTTGATTTCAATAGCATTCACAGCATAGATATGAGTATTGCCAGTAAGTGGTTGGGGACTGAAAATGAATACAACGATTTAGAACTGACAAGTTTTAAAATAAATAGATTACAAGCCGAAAAACCTAAAGTTCTGCTGGCTGGTGGCTATTTGGAAGTGCGCCCATTTTACAGCACAAAGGCTTATCAAAAAGAAGGTAACTCAGGACCAGAATACCGAACCACACATTTAGGAGTTGATTTCTGGGTTAAAGCAAACACAGCCATTCACGCACCTTTTCAAGGGGAAGTTTTTAGTATGTATAACAATGGAAACAATAAGGATTATGGCCCTACTTTAATTTTAAAACATGAAACAGACTCTGGAATTCCGTTTTATACCTTGTATGGGCATTTATCTGAAAGTAGTTTCAAGCTTGTTAAAAAAGGACAGAAAATAAATAAGAACGATTTGATTGCTTATGTTGGAGATGTCAATGAAAATGGCGATTGGGCATCACATTTGCACTTTCAAATTATGTTGGATATGTTGAACTATACACATGACTTTCCAGGGGTTGCTTTCCCAAATAATTTATCTGTTTGGAGCAGTTTATGTCCAAACCCAAACCTGTTGTTTAAAGATGAAGGTTTAGATTCGCATCAAAAGAATTCTAAGAAGGATCTTCTAGATTTCAGAAAGGAACATCTTGGAAAAAGTTTAAGTTTATCCTATAAAAAACCACTTAAAATGGAACGTGGTTCAGGTGTGTATTTAATAGACGATACAGGTAGAAAATATCTGGATACCGTAAATAATGTGGCTCATGTGGGGCACGAACATCCTCGAGTAGTAAAAGCAGGTCAAGAGCAAATGGCTGTTTTAAATACCAACTCCCGTTATTTACATGAAAACATCAATGCCTTTGCCAAGGAGTTATTAGAAACTTTTCCTAAAGAGTTATCGGTTGTTCACTTTGTAAACTCAGGCAGTGAAGCCAACGAATTAGCCTTGCGGATGACGAAAGCTTCTACCCAAGCCAAAGACATGATTGCGGTTGAAATAGGCTATCATGGAAACACCAATGCCTGTATTGATATCAGCTCCTATAAATTTGATGGAAAGGGAGGCCAAGGAGCGCCAGAACACACCCATATTGTTCCGCTTCCTGATACCTTTAGAGGTTTGTATCAAGGGGAACATACGGCGGAAAAGTATGCTAAACATATAGAAGAACAAATTGAAAATATTCATGCAAAAGGTAGACAAGTAGCCGGTTTTATTTGTGAAAGCATCATTAGTTGCGGCGGACAAGTAGAACTTCCTGAAAACTATTTAAAACTGGCTTACCAAGCCGTTAGAAATGCTGGAGGCCTTTGCATTGCAGACGAAGTACAAACGGGTTGTGGACGGATTGGTCATGCCTTTTGGGGATTTCGGTTGCACGATGTTATTCCAGATATTGTTACCATTGGAAAACCTATTGGAAATGGGCATCCACTGGCCGCAGTAGTTTGTACGCAAGAAGTTGCCAATGCCTTTGCCAATGGGATGGAATATTTTAACACGTTTGGAGGTAATCCGGTTTCTTGTGCTATTGGAAAAGAGGTTTTACAAGTGATAAAAGATGAAAAACTTCAGGAAAACGCACTAAAAGTAGGAATGTATTTAAAAGACGAATTGATAAAACTACAAAAGGAATTTCCAATACTTAGGGATGTTCGCGGACAAGGTTTGTTTTTAGGTTTTGAACTGACAGATGAAAGCAAAGCACCTTTAGCTGAAAAAGCAGCTTATTTAGCGAATAGAATGAAGGATTTTGGAATTTTAATGAGTACCGATGGCAAAGATAACAATGCCTTAAAAATAAAGCCACCTATGGTTTTCTCTATAGAAAACGCCAATGAATTATTAGAGAGATTAAAACAAATATTTCAGGAAGATTTTATGAAGTTTTAAAGACATACTTTAAGTTTTTAATAGATAATCTTCCCGTCGACCATGGTGAGTTTTCTGTCAGCCATATCAGCTAATTCTTGGTTATGCGTAACAATCACAAAGGTTTGTCCGAATTCATTACGAAGTTTAAAAAATAATTGATGCAGGTTTTCAGCAGATTCACTGTCTAAATTTCCTGAAGGTTCATCGGCAAAAATAAGTTCTGGATTATTTATTAAAGCTCTCGCTACGGCTACACGTTGTTGCTCACCACCAGACAATTCGTTTGGTTTGTGGTGATATCTATCTGATAAACCTAAAAAATCCAGTAATTCTTTCGCACGTTTTTCAGCCTCCGATTTTTTAGTTCTTTTAATATATGCGGGAATACAAACATTTTCTAATGCAGTAAACTCCGGTAAAAGCTGATGAAATTGAAAAATAAATCCAATATGCTCATTTCTAAATTTAGCCAAAGCTTTATCGTTTAATGAACTAATACTAGTGCCATTAATAATAAATTCGCTTTTTTCTTTAGACGAAGGCTTATCCAAAGTACCAAGAATTTGGAGCAAGGTGGTTTTTCCGGCACCCGAAGCACCAACTACCGAAACTATTTCACCTTTTTTAATATCTAAATCCACACCTTTTAAAACGTGTAAATCGTTAAAGTACTTATGGATGTTTTTTGCTTGAATCATATAAAACCTATAGAAGTGGTGAATTTAATACAATAAGACCTGATGTACAATTATCAGCTGTGTTTCTTGGTAAATATATTTTTCATTTGGTTGTAATCGATGTAATAAACCAGTCTTATTGAGAAATTATGGTCTATAGGCTGTTTAAACAGATGGTTCACACTATTAAAATAACTATCTCTGGATGCATTGGAAAAATCGAACAAACTGTTTCTGTATAAAGCTGTTAACGTACTGCCAGGAGCAAATTGCCAAGAGTAACCAAAATCCAGATTCCACGTATTGAAATTAACATCTGGGTTGTTTATATCATCTAAAGTATAGCCATTTTCTGTACTTAGACGTCCATTAGCTTCCAAGGTGTATAATTGGTTGTTGTAGGTAACTACGCTCCAATAATTTCTAAAGGATAAGGACAGGGCATGAAACACGTTAAAATTGTAATTTCCTGTAATGGTATTTACAAGCGTATTTTGGTCTCGTTGCCCAAAAATAATATCACTTCCTAAGTTTTGAATAAATCCTCTGTCTCCTTTAGCTTGGATATAATCTGCTCGATAAATCAAGGTAAATCTGTCGTTAAATCTGATTCTAGGACTAATTCCTAATTCAACATTAAAAACATCACGATCTGTTTCAAATAAGGTTTCAAAACCAAGTTCCGCATCTAATGCAAAGGTTTTGTTGTAGTTTGATGAAATCCATCCGCTGGAACTTAAGAAGTTTTCGTAAATAAAATAACGACCTTCTGTTCTTGCTTCGTAATAATCGTATTGTTTGCCTATTTCATAATTTATTCTCCCACCATAACTAAGTAAATTTTTATTTTCTAAAGTGATTCTACTTCCAACGTTGTTTCCGGTATAGGTACTTGGATTATATAGCATGCTGTAGTTGTACCAAAATCCATAATAGAGGTTTATTAAGTTGCCAACAGGTTCAAATATTTGATAGGAAAAATCGGCGCTAAAATTGCTATAGTTGTTTTTAAAATTAATTCCGAAATCGTTTATATCATAATTTTTATCGGCGAGTTCATGACCAAAACTATATTGATAATTTCCACTTATTTTACCAATTTCAAATTGGGTGTTAAAACCACTTTCGTTATCATTTTCTAAATTTAGGAAACTGTGTTTTACGGCAGCGCCAACGCCAAGGGTGTTTTTTTTGTTTGCATAATCCAATAATAAAGCGGTTACGTTGGCATCTCTAAAATGCCCGTTTCTAGTTACGTTGGTATTAATTAAACTTACAGAGGAGTTGCCGTTAAACTGCTGATCTACAACAAAAATATTGTAGTTTGCTAAGGGTTCGACCAATTCTTTTCTGGAATTATTGGTTATTGTGTCTTTAATTGTGGCATAGGTTTTTTGTGTAATGGCATTAAACACTCCAATTCCTAAGCCGTCCTTTGTTCTTCCAGAAACTTTAAAGGCGTTTAGCATTTTCACTTTATCCGGATAGCTGTCGAGAATTTCATCTGGGCCCAAAGTAACATCTCCGGTTGGTGCATTTCCAACACGTCTGGAATAAAACAAATCACCTTTGGTGAATAAATCGACGCCTTCGGTAAAGAATTGGCGTTGTTCCGAAAATTGTTGTTCAAAAGGAGTTAAATTTAGTTGCACATCGTCAAAACCTACTTGGCTAAAGTCGGGAATTAAGGTGGCGTCTAAGGTGAAGTTTTCTGTAATTCCATATTTCAAATCCATTCCAACATGGTATTCGTCTGTAATATTGCCGTCTCCTTCCTTACTAATTACGGTTGAAGCATATGGATACAGCATAAGTCGGGTAGGAGGTTGGATGTCTTTTATTCCCAGAACTTGTCCATGATATAAACTAATGCTTCCTACTTCGGGATTTATAGGATTCCATGTGTATTGCGATTTATCTGATCGGAATTGTCTATGAAATTGCAAGCCCCAAATATGTTCTTTTTTGTTGGAAAAGCGCAAGGCGGAATAAGGGATTTTCATTTCGACAATCCATCCGTCATCAACAATTTTTACAGCACTTTCCCAAACGGCATTCCATCCAAAATCTTCTCCGATATTTGGTGAGCTTATCGCGTCTGCTTGGTTTCCTGTTGGGAAAACAAAAAACTCTGTATCGTTTTGTGAATCGTTGTTAGGATTTAAAACTATTGCAAAAAAATCGTTGAGTCCAAAATTATCACGACTTTGAAATTGTTTTGTTATTTCCTCTGGATTATCGTAAAGATAAGCCCCAAAATAAATGGCATCATCATCGTAAGTAACTCTCACTTGAGTTTTTTGATAAGGCTTTTCTTGTACTCCTACATCTGGTCTAAATTGGATGAAATCTTCAGCTAATTCAGCATTTTCCCATATTAAATCGTCTAGAATGCCATCAATTTTTGGTGCGATATCCGCTCGTTTTATATGAATGGATTTTTTATCTTGAGCAAAGAAAGAACTAGAAAATAAAATAAAAACAATTAAAAATAAAGACAGCTTCATTACAATAATATAATTGGTTGATGACTTAAAGAGTACAAATTTTGGAAATTGTTACATCTTAACCTAACAAATCTAATCTTGTACATTTTAAAAGATATAAAGTAAAAGTTAAAAATATCTTAAAACAGCTAATTTACTAATATGCCAAGCTACTAAATGGTTCTAAACATAAATTTTGTCATAAACTTTAATTTTGGAATGTTTTTTGGTAAGAGGTTAGTAATTAATACTATATATGACTGTAGAAAATCGTTCTAAAATTAAAAAACTCCTATTGGGAATCCTGTTTGATTTAATGGGGTATATCTCTTATGTATTTCCACCCTTCGATTTTGTTTGGGCACCTTTATCGGCATATTTAATGACCAGATTGTATCCTGGTAGAAAAGGAAAAATAGCAGCCGTTATTTCATTTGTTGAAGAGGCCTTACCTATGATAGATATTATTCCCACGTTTACACTAATGTGGTTGTACACCTTTGTATTTTCTAGGAAAAAAGCAAGTGTTCCAGTAAATGCAAAATAATATAAACTTAAAAACGCTCTCAAAATAATAACTATTTTAAGAGCGTTTTAATTGGGCTTTTTTTTTAAATCTCTTACAAGCTATAAGAAAGTGAGACACTAATATTTCTTCCTATATTATAAATACCTTCATCCTTTAATCGAGATAAGTGGTTGATATAGGTTTTATTTGTCAGGTTCGTTCCAGAAACAGCAATATTCAAGTTGTTTTTAAACAGACTTACATTTCCACCAATACCAGCGCTTAATAAATTATAGCCTGGGGTATTTGTTTCGAAGTCATTGCTGTGGTTTTGTGCAAAAGTCGATTGTAGTTTAACAAAACTATAGAGTTTATCCACCCATTTGGTATTAAATTCCACTCGAAGCGTATTGCTCAAACTGTTTGCAGGAATCATTGGCAAATAGCTATCGTTATCTTGTTTTCCGGTAACCGATTCAAAACTACTCTCTACATGCAACCAATCTAAAGGATGTGGATGAAAATGAAATCCAATTTCACCACCATATAATTTGGCATCTTCTTGCACATAATTATAAACAGGCGTTCCATCGATAAAGGTGCCTTCTGGCTGAAGAAAAATATAATCGTTTACTAAGTTATAGAATCCATTTACATAAAACTCCACATGGTCACTTTTAAATTCAAATGACAAATCGGTTTGGAAATTTTGTTCACTCGTCAGATTTTCATCTCCAATTTCAAATCTATTTGTGCCTTCATGTGTTCCGTAAGACGTTAATTCCGCCAAATTTGGTGCTCTAAAACCAGAAGCCAAGTTTAATCTAGCCGTAATAACTTCAAATAATTTGGTTTTAACACCTAAGGCGCCATTAAAACTATTGAAGTTTTTAGTGAACCCGTTTACCACCTCTATTTGTCTGGTGTCGAAACGCGCACCAACTTGTACATCTGCCTTATTAAAATGAATGTGAGCCATCCCAAAAAGACCAAAGTCGTTTGTGGTGGCATCAGGGATTAATATCTCTTCACCATAATTACCGTTTGTTTGGTGCATTCCTTGGGTACCAACAATAGTTTCAAATTTCCCATAAACCGGTAATTGATATTTTATATCGTAATTAAAGGTTTTTAGTTTCATTTGAAGGGCTGCTTCCAATCCGTCATGTTCATCTTCGTGGTCATGATCGTCGTGATCGTCATGATCGTGTGGTTCTTCAAATTCATTTCTATCGTTATAAATATATCCTAAATTGATGTCTAAACTGGAATTTTCAAAATAGATGTTAGACTTGGAGCTAAACACGTGATTGGTGATGTCCTGATAAGCCAACTCCGGATTTTTGCTGGTAGTTTGCTCACCAATTTCATCAGGAATTCCTAATTTAGAATGGTTCATATTGTACCTGAATTCTGTTTTAAATTGCTTGTCCTGAAATCCGATGCCTGCCTTAAAATCTTGTTCTTCAAAACGGGAATTGGTTACTCTATAATCGGCTGTTTTATAATCTGAATGTTCGCTCATGCTTCCTCTAACAAGAAACTTCAGTTTTTCGGCAGATTCTTTATAGCCTACATTTGCCGAGTAACCCAAGGTATTTCCAAAATAAGTGCCTTCAAAGTCGGCTGCATTTGAGTTTTGTGGAGCAAATCTCTCTGGGTTTATATATAAAACGCCACCAAGTGCATCGCTACCATAGAGTAGGGAAGCAGGACCTTTTATAACTTCCACACTTTCCACTCCCGAATTATTTAGACCCAACCCATGTTCATCACCAAACTGCTGATTTTCCAGCCTGACACCTTGAGTATAAACCAAAACACGATTGGAACTAAGCCCACGAATAACGGGTTTTCCAATTCCAATTCCTGTGCTAATACTTTCTACTCCAGCAATATTTGTTAATCCGTCAGCTAGGGTTAGAGCGCCTTTCGCTTTGAGGTCTGAAATTTTTGCTTGCTCGACTTTCATCACATTTTCACTTTGTAATTTATGAAAAGGGGTAGAAATAATTATTTCGCTCATTTCTATAGCTGAAGGATTTAAAGCTATTTCAAGTTTTCGATTTAATGGAATCGAAATAGTTTTGGAATAGGACTCATAACCCATAAATGAACAAACTATTTTATAATTTCCAGAAGGTAAATTGTTTAATATAAAATAACCAGATTCGTTGGTAGTCGTTCCTTTTTCCAACTGTGGAAAATAGATGTTGGCAAAAGCAATAGGCTTGTTTGTATGATGTTCGACTAGGGTTCCTTCAACAGTATTTTGCGCAAACATAGTTGGCGTAAACCATAGAAGAAACAAGTATGTTATTTGTTTCATGTGTTTTAATTATAATAGTTAAAAAGAGTGATGACCGAAGTAGTTTCAGCATCAAAAAATTAGTTTAAAAAATTAACTATTATAAGAAGGTGGTCCACGGAGGGAGAAATGAAGGGCTTGAAATTCACTAATAAAAAAATACTGTGAATTTATTACTTGATGATTTTCTTGTTTTAAAAGAAGTTTATAAGCATTTTCTTCAAGGGTAAATGCGGTGTTTATTTGAAATTTATGAAACTCGCAATCCACATCCAAAGTGTGTAAATGCGTTTGAGGCTCGCCTATACAAACTTCGTGCTTATGATGGCTATGACCAAAAGTATGTGATAATTTAACAACAGAAGGGGTTAGAACCAACACTATCAAAAGTATTGAAAGTCCTTTAAAAATAATATGTTGTTTGATGTGTTGCACTAATCTAAAAAGCGTTTTAGGCCAAACCTACGGAGCATTTTCTTTTCAAATTCCCAAAAGAATTTAAATTGACCAAAAAGCCAACCGGTGGTTACCAATAGTATTTGATAAAAGATAAGTCCAATGATAATGTATAAAATCCAATAGACGGTAATATTTAAGTTTTCTTTAGTAATTCCCAAAAGTTTAATAATGGGCCTGCCAACAAATAAGGAAGAGGTTCCGGTAATGGCAAAAACAATAAAAATACGAATCAGTTCCCATTTATATTCCACAACCCATCTATCTTCCAGTTTTTTGAATAGGAATAAAATGAACTTGAGTAAAGCAAAAAACAAAACAGCTGTAACTCCAATTTTAACAAGCAAATGATATTCTTTTAAAAGGGCATCTGCCAATTTAAAGGAACTATAAACCAAAGCTAAAATCCCAAGTGCAGGAAAGAGAAGTTGCCAATTTTTTTGTATTTCCCAGTTTTTTTTGAAGGTCTCCATTAGGGGGGTATTTAAAACTGCAAAGATACTCTAAATTCTAGGAATAAAACTAGTTAATTGTTGCTTATAGGTTAATTGAAAGTAGATGAAATAGTTGTACAATTTGTAGTTTACTTCGTAGCCATAATTGACCGTTGGATCGTAATAAATTCTAGATTCGTACAAACCGGAAGGATACTCCAAAGGATGCATGGCTCTGTCATTCCAAGCATCGACATAACGTAAATTTCTAGTTTCCATAAAGTCTTGTTCGTAATACCCTCTAGGTCTCGCTTTGGTTTCTAACCAAAAATTAAACCCAGGTTCTATAATGATCAGTTCGTATTCTAAATCGTTGTTAGCAATAGAGACAGTGTCGTTTTTAGTTAATTGTACCTCTTCTTGCTTAGAAGATGCATCTGTAGACTGAGAGGATTTACAACTGTATAAAAAACCAGTAATTAAAAAGATATATAGAAAGGATTTCATGGCGTTTTGTTTCATTTAAAGATACAAAAATCATGCCTTGGTTCGTTGATTTTGTATGGTTTTAACAAAAAAAGCCAAACCTAAGTTTGACTTTTTAATATTTTGGTTTGAACTTCTTATTTTCCAAAAAGTCCTCCTAGCAAACCTCCCAGGCCACCTTTCTTTTTACTTCCTCCTAAAATCATTCCAGCCACATCGTCTATAATACTTCCGTCGCCATCCGCATCTAAGATAGACTCTAAAAAGCTTTGTTCGTTTTTAGAAGAACTACCACTTAATAAACCGCCTAACATACCTTCTAAACCTGAAGGGCTACTCACACTTTTTTCTTTAGTTTGTTTGGCTAGCATTCCCATTAATAGGGGGGCAGCCACTTTTAAAATATTGGCAACAGATTCTGCATCCACTCCTGCACGTGCGCCAATTGCATTTTCAACATGCTGTTGTTTTCCACCTAAAACATGACCTAAAATCTTACTTCCGTCGGTTAATACATCGGCATTAACACCTCCAGAAAAAAGACCACCTAAATTATCAAGAATATTGCCTTCTTGTTTGCTGTTTAAAGCGCTTAAAAGGCCTTCGGCACCTTGAGGTGTTGCAGCGTTGCGTTTCATAGCTTGCATTAATACGGGTAGTGCCATGGTTAAAACCTGACTTGTTTTGTCTTCCGATTGTTTGGTTTGCCCAGCCACTCCATTAATGATGGTTTTACCCATATCGCTATTTAATAAATCTAAAATTCCTGCCATTTATTTATATTTTTTTATTGAAGTTGTTAAAGTACAAAAAAGCCTGTAAAAAATAAAATTTATAGGCTTTTAAAATGTTGTTTGTTAGCAGACTTAGGCTTTTTCTGTTTTTAAAAGACTTATAATTTGTTCGGCTAATTCAACGCCTATTCTTTCTTGGGCTTCGTTGGTGGAAGCGCCAATATGCGGGGTTAATGAAATTCTACCATTCATTAATACTTGGATAGCCGGAGTTGGCTCTTCTTCAAAAGTATCTAGACCTGCAAAAGCTACTTTTCCACTTTCCAAAGCGTCTACTAAAGCCACTTCATTAATAACACCTCCACGTGCGGCATTGATAATTCCAACACCATTTTTCATCATGGCGAAATGTCTTTCTTCAATAACATATTCGTCTTGGATAGGAACATGTAAGGTGATGAAATCCGCGCTTTTTAAGATGTCTTCCATAGACTCGGTTTTAATTTCAACATTGATAAACTGTCCGTTGTAAAACTCCACCTTAATATCAGCCTTTCCAACAAACTTATCGCTGGCAATTACGCGCATTCCAATTCCTAAGGCAATCTTGGCAACCTCTCTTCCTATACGTCCAAAACCAATAATACCCAGCGTTTTACCTCTTAATTCTACACCTTTAGCATAGTTCTTTTTTAAGGATTTAAATTGAGTATCGCCATCTAAAGGCATGCATCTGTTACTATCGTGTAAAAAACGAACCCCTCCAAATAAATGGGCAAAAACCAATTCGGCAACCGAATGTGAAGAAGCTGTTGGAGTGTTTATAACGTGAATATTTTTACTTCTGGCATAATCCACATCTATATTGTCCATTCCAACGCCTCCACGTCCAATAACTTTTAAACTAGGGCAGGCATCTATTAAATCTTTGCGCACTTGAGTGGCGCTTCGTACCAGCAAAACATCTATGTCGTTTTTATTGATATAGTTTATTAACTGTTCCTGTGCTACTGTGGTTGTGATAACCTCAAAATTATCTTTTTCTAAGGCTTCTATACCACTTTTTGAAATTCCGTCGTTTGCTAGTATTTTCATTCTTAAATTATAACTTATATTAATTTTATTTTTGAGGATGTAAGACTGATCACTACGCTTTAGTCTCCAATTCGCTCATAACTTCCACCAAAGCTTTCACGCTATCCAAAGGCATTGCGTTGTACATGGATGCTCTATAGCCTCCAATACTTCTATGTCCGTTAACGCCACTAATACCTGCTTCTTTAAGCATGGCCTCGAAAGTTTCCTTTAAATTATCATTAACTAAAGTAAAAGTTGCGTTCATGTAAGAGCGGTCTTCTTTTGCAGCATAGCCTTTAAATAGGGGATTTAAATCAATTTCAGAGTACATTACGCGCGCTTTCATTTCGTTTTGTTTTTCTACAGCTTTAATTCCTCCTAGATTTTTCAACCATTCTAAAGTCAACATAGAGGTATAAACGGCAAAAACAGGAGGCGTGTTATACATGCTGCCTTTTTCTATATGCAATTTATAATCCATCATGGATGGAATTTTTCTCGAAACCTTCCCTAAAATATCTTCTTTAACCACTACTAAAGTTGTACCTGCAGCTCCCAAGTTTTTTTGGGCGCCGGCATAAATCAAATCAAATTGGGTATAGTCCAAATTACGTGATAAAATATCGCTACTCATATCGCATACCATTGGGATGTCGCACTTTGGAAAGGATTTCATTTGTGTACCATAAATGGTATTGTTGGAAGTACAGTGAAAATAATCGTATTCTGAAGGAATCTCATAACCTTTAGGAATGTAGTTGTATTTAGCGCTTTTAGAGGAAGCCACTTCAAATACATCATCATAAATACGTGCTTCTTTGATGGCTTTATCGCTCCAGGTACCCGCGTTTAAATATCCAGCTCTTTTTTCTAATAAATTAAGGGCTACCATCAAAAATTGGGTACTTGCACCTCCTTGTAAAAACAGGGCTTTATAACCTTTCCCTTCTAGACCTAAAAGTTCTAAAGCTAAAGATCTGGCCTTTTCCATAACATCAACAAAAGCTTTGCTTCTATGTGAAATTTCCAGAATGGATAAGCCTTCGTTATTGAAATCCATAACGGCTTCCGAAGCTTTTAATAAGACTTCTTGAGGAAGAATAGATGGTCCTGCACTAAAATTATGTTTTTTCATAAGTGTTTTCCAAGCAATTGGAACGGGTATTTAGTTAAACATCTATTTCCTTGTTACTTTTTATAAAGATAAGGAGATAGATAAAAAAGTCTTAAATTTTAACGGCAAAGGTGCTAAATTCTTAAAGAAATTGAAATGTATTTTAAATTAATTATCAACTAAATTTTCAACAAAAAGTTTAATGTGTCAACCCCATCTGCAAAATCCCAAAGTTTTGGGTTTTGAGTATCTCCAAATGCTATATCCTTGTTAGACAGATTGTTTGAGACAACACATTGTATGTTTTCAGAATTTTTTTCTAAGGTATTTCTCAAGGTTTCCAAAGAATCAAAATGTTCATAAAATACCGTAGCAATCGGTGAGGCATAGCTAGCATCTTCTTTGATCATTAAAAACCCATTTTCCAACATATCAAATTCACTCATTAAATATACGGCTTTATTATAGTCGTAATTATTGGCGTATTTGGCTTCGTTTATTATGGGATGCCACGCATACATGGCTTTAAAAAAACCTTCAAAATTATAGTCTTTTGGTACAAATAACTTAGACACGTTTCTACAGCCCAAACCGTAATATCTGAAAATATCGTGAGAAAGTTGTGTTAATTGTTCTTCGGTTTCCTTTCCGGTTAAAATGGCTACAGAATTTCTGTTTTTCCTAATAATAGAAGGTCTATCCTTAAAATAATATTCAAAATATCTGGCAGTATTGTCGCTTCCCGTGGCAATAACAGCATCAAAATTCTCTAATTTTCCTTCAGTAAAAGTTATTCTTCCTTTAAAACTTGGAGCGATATATTCTAAATATTTAGCCAAAAAAGGCAAGAGATGTTTGTCGTTAGACGATTGTTTCACCACAACTTCATGTCCAGAAAGCAAAACACAAAAGAAGTCGTGAAAACCAACCAAGGGAATGTTCCCAGCCATAATAATGGCTACTTTTTTAGGTTCTATAGAACGGAACTGATAGTTTTTGGTAAATTGTTTGATATTGCTTTCAACCAAAGCTTTAGACCAATTACTTAAAGAAAAAAGAATGTTCTCGTCCGTAAACCAACCGTTGTGTTCTTTAGCTAGTTTTATTTGATGTTTAAAGCCATCAAAAAACAGGTCGTTATGTAGAATATCTTCCTTTTTAACGATGCCTTTTGTTGAAAACTGACTTAAAAAATCGCCTAATTTTACAAAGGCTTGGATTCTTTCTTCTAAATTCATTATAAGGTTTGGTTATGAATTGTTTTGGCTTTATTTTTGCAGCAGCAAATTTACATAAAGCAAATGAGCAATAAAAGGTTTTAAATCTGATTGTAAATTTTATTTCCTCAAGAATATAACAAGACCTTTTTATAACTTAAATCGTAGAGATTAAAAAATATAGATTGTTATGGCAATAATAATAACAGATGAATGTATAAACTGTGGCGCTTGCGAACCAGAATGTCCAAACAATGCCATTTATGAAGGTGCAGATGATTGGAGATATAAAGATGGTACCAGTTTAAATGGTAAAGTGGTACTGCCAAATGGGAAAGAAGTAGATGCAGACGAAACCCAGGAACCAATTAGTGACGAGATTTACTACATAGTTCCTGATAAATGTACCGAATGTATAGGCTTTCACGATGAACCGCAGTGTGCTGCCGTTTGTCCAGTGGACTGCTGTGTTCCAGACGACTCGCATGTGGAAACAAAAGAGGAGCTTTTAGGAAAGCAACGTTTTATGCATCCGGATGCTTAATTAAGAATGAATAATTTTAAATAAACAATAAACCCCAAGTGAATGCTTGGGGTTTATTGTTTTAAGGTTTTTAGTGAATTTATAGAGAAAGCCGTTTTTTTATTTACTGCACATCTATTTTAGTTAGTATTTCTCATGAAAATACTCATTGGCACGAATTTCTTTTTTTTGTTTACTGAGTGCTTCTTGAGCACGAAGTTCCACGCGTCTTATTTTTCCAGAAATTGTTTTAGGCAGTGTTTCGGTAAACTCGATAATTCTTGGAATCTTATATCGCGACAGGTGTTCTTCAGAATAAGCGAATAATTCTTTTGCCAATGCCTCCGAAGCTTTTGCGCCACTAGCTAAAACCACAAAAGCCTTTACGGCATTACTTCGTAAGTCGTGCGGACTAGCTACTACAGCAGTTTCCAACACTTTTGGATGCTCTAGAAGGATGCTTTCCACTTCAAACGGACCAACCCTAAAGTCGGAAGCTTTTATAACATCATCATCACGTCCAACAAACCAAAAATAGCCTTCTTCGTCTTTATAGGCTTTGTCTCCTGTATAATATAAACCATGTTTAAAAACCAAATCATTGCGTTTTCTATCAATTAAATAGGTTTTAAAAACGCCGGTTACCCTATTGATGTCGTGTTTTAAACAAATATTTCCTTCTTCTGAAGTTTCAACTTCTTGGCCATCATCATCTGCAATCACCACATCATACATAAATGTGGGTTTGCCCATAGAGCCAAATTTCACTTTCTTGCCTGGTAAGTTACCCACCAAAGCAGTAGCTTCTGTCTGCCCATAACCATCGCGAATAAGAATGCCTGTAGCTTTTTTCCAAACTTCAATAATTTCGGGGTTCAAGGGTTCTCCGGCAGCCACACATTCGCGTAGAGAAAAATTATAAGAGGCCAAATCTTCCTGAATTAACATACGAAGTGAAGTAGGTGGCGAGCAAAAGGTATTCACCTTAAAATCTTGAAGGGTTTGTAATTGCTCTTTGGCTACAAATCGATCGATATGATAACCCAGAATGGTGGCTCCCACATTCCAAGGGCCAAAAAAACTACTCCAGGAAAATTTTGCCCAACCTGGTTGTGATATGTTATAATGTATGTCGCCACGCTGCAGGCCAATCCAAGAGCTCGTTGTTAAATGTCCAGTTGGATATCCAAAATGGGTGTGTACTACCACTTTGGGCATGCCTGTAGTGCCAGAGGTGAAAAAGTAAAACAAATCGTCATCAGAACGTGTTTTGGCACCTTCAGACTCTGTGGATTCCAAAAGAATTTGATTTAGAGAAACCCAGCCTTCTCTATGGCCTTCCGTAATAATTTTAAGATTGATGTTTTGACCGATATTTTTTTCGGCCGCATCGATTTTCTCAGCATTTTCAGGGTCGGCTACAGCTACTTGAGGCAAAACCGAATCAAAACGAAACTCCAAATCGCGAACTTCCAAACTCGTAGCTGCCGGAATGATTACAATTCCAGCTTTGATGCAGGCTAAATAACTATACCAGTTAGGAGCCAAAAGCGGTAATTGTATAAACATTTTATCGCCTTGTCCAATCCCATGTTTTCGCATTAAATTCAAAAACTGATTGCTACGTGCTGAGATTTCGGCAAAAGTAAAATCTTCCCGTTGTTCTTTGTACTTCCATATCAAAGCTTTGTCGTTGGGGTGTTGTTTGACATTTAGAGGTTCAAAAACATCAGTAACCCAATTAAAATACTCTGGTTTTACAGGTTTTAAAAGGTGTAAACCATCAAAATCATTTTCTTTTATAGCTTGAGCTACGCGTTGGTATAATTCTAAAATCTTCATGTTTGTTTACTTTGGATTTCTAAAATTATACATATAAATTATATATGCCAAGCTAGAAGGTTAAAAAAGCGGACAGATTGTTGGAAAGAAGAAATACAGCGGATAAAACTTGACTTAAAATGAGATTCGAAGTGAAATAGATGGAAAATAGAAATATTTAGGACATGTAAAATTCCAATCCAACCAAAAGTGAATCGCACAAAGACCTTATCAATTTTTTGGCTATATATAAATTAATTAAAAAGGTAAACTAATGGATTCCGGATCGATAAATTCTTTGGTATAGGGGTTTTCAAGAAAGCTAAGTGTCGGTTTTTGACGTTGAAAGATCTCATCTTTTTCAATCCCGTAAACCTGCCAATAATTTGCGAGCAATTGGGCAAATATATCCTCGTCCCAAAACCCGAAAACGGGTGGCTTATCATCTGTTTTAATTTCTATGGTCATGCCATGGTTTTGGCTTTCAATTTTATATTCTGGTTTGTACTGTAATATGTAATCTGAATAATGAAACCTAGCGTACAATTCTTCAAACTGAACGGGATGTAACACATGACCTTCCATTTTATCGAGTATCTCCTTTTGTTTTTCTCCAATTACGCCATTATCTTGTAAACAGGCTATAAAACCAAAGCCATTGACTCCAAACTGGAACATTAAATTTATAGCATCGTCTCGATAACTAAAAATATCGGCAGAATATTTAAGAGGAAATACAGCAATGCTCCAAGGTTTCTTTCCAACAAAAGAAATTGGTTCTATAATGGATTGTAACATGAAGTGGAAGTGACCAAAACGCTCCTTTAAAGGGGCCGAAAGTTCAAATTCCTCACCTCGTTTTAGTAATCTATCTCTTTCATAAAGCATTTCGTAGTATAAGAGTCCATAGACCATTCTACCTGTCCATTGAAAAAGTAATTCTTGATCGAGTGACGCCATACCTTCAAAACCATCTTTATATGCCGCTTGAATTTTCAAATCCAGCTCATTAAATGCTTTTTTTACCTCAGGAGAACATGGTAATTTAAGATCTGCATAATGATAGGACTTGGCTTTATCCATCATCTCAACTTTTTCATCGCCAAATTTAAAGTGTTTCATTAGCCATTCTGGGAAAACGCTCATGGTTTCGGTGGTTAAGCCTCCAGAAAGGAAGCAAAAATGTTCGTCAAAAATCAAATCCTTAAACGGATTAAAAAGTAGTTGGGTCATAAAGATTACGTTTTTTCGATTTTTTTTACAAATATAGCCATAAACAATGGTTTGCTTTGCCCACTTTCTATAGAAATTGTTTTAGGATGGGCCTGTTTTGTTATAAACTAAATCACAGGGCATTTTGTAACAGATATTGGAAGTTTGCGTCAGATAGATTCATCAATCAATCAAAAAATGAAAATTATTTATCTTCTAGTATTCATTGCGTTCTTTTGTTTCCATGTAAACGCACAAAGCAATCCTTTTCAACCAGATCAAATAAACGACGGTTGGCAAACTGAAAATCCATTTGAAAACAATTCAAACCTCCAAGAAATGGATAGTCTTATTAAAATTGGTGGTTTCAAACAAATTTCCAGTGTGGTTATCGCTCATCGGGGAAAAGTTGTTTTTGAAAATTACTACAATGGCAATCAACCAGACACCAAACACAACACCCGCTCGGCAACAAAAACCATTACAGGAACCCTTATTGGTTGCCTCATTCAAGATGGTTCTTTAAAATCGGTAGACGAAAAAGCTTCTAAATATTCTAAAGCTACAGCTGTTTTATACCCAGATACTAGAAAAAACAGCGTGACTATTGAAGATTTGCTCACGATGTCTTCCCTTTTGGAATGCGATGATTGGGACCAAAACTCTCGTGGAAACGAAGAGAAAATGTACCTTATTGAAGATTGGGTTCAGTTTTATTGGGACTTGCCCATAAAAGGCTTTCCGGAATGGAAACCCAAACCACAAGACTCAAAATATGGTAGAAGCTTTAGCTATTGCACGGCAGGCGTGGTGGTTTTGGGCGATGTTATTAATACCCTTTCTGGTTCTTTGGAAAATTATGCCGACAAAGCTCTTTTCTCTAAACTGGGAATCATCGATTACCATTGGCAGAAGACGCCCAAAGGGTTGCCAATGACGGGTGGGGGATTGGGTTTAAAAACCAGGGATTTGTTAAAAATAGGGCAGCTGTACTTAAACCAAGGTCAATGGAATAATCAGCAAATTATCTCATCCGATTTCGTTTTAAAATCGATGAAACCTCAAGCAGAAGTAGGTATGTTCGATTATGAATACGGATACTTATGGTGGCTCTCCGAGTTTGGCAAGCCAGATGAAAAAGTAAAAGCCAACTTTATGACTGGAACTGGAGGCAATAAAGTGGCTGTTTTTCCAGACTTGGATTTAGTGGTTGTTTTAACCAGCACGTATTTTAATGGAGGAATGGAATCTCACAATCAAACAACCAATTTGTTGAATGACTATATAGTTCCCGAAATTAAGAAACTAAAATAATACAACGTTCTTAAGGATTTATAACATTAGTTATTTTATAGCTGTCGCCCAAGTATTTTGCTAAGATTGAGAAATTTTAATCTTTAAAAGCGCAGTTTTTAAAAAGCATATTAAATTAGGACGAAATAACTTCAAAAGAGGCAGAAATGAGTAATCGGTTGAGCTGACTGAGTAAATACTCTTTATGAGTTAGTATTTGGTTAATATATAAGTTTTATAGAGGGGTGGAGGGAAACATGCTGTTTATCCTATATAAATTTTTTGCATAAAATCTTATTAATAATTGTCCCTCTTCTTGTTGACATCTAGTTAGTTGTTAGTCAATTATTTAGTTTAATTTTATTGTTTTTAAAAGTCATAAATACAAATTTTAAACCTCCAAATAGTTTGGGTCATCGACCAATATTTGTAAAATTATCTTATGTTTATCCGAGAAATAAAGGGTTTGTTTAGCTCTTAAAATTAAAAAAAAAGTAACACATATGAGAAATTTTATTGTTTTAATCATTGGATTTGTATTTATGTCCTGTAATCCGAAATTTTATACTCCAAATACTCAAAACGTTCCTCTAATTTCAGAAAAAGGAGAAACAGATCTAACAATTTCAGGAAATGGAAACCAAGTTGAATTTCAAGGAGCTTATGGAATTACGAATCATTTTGCTGTAAAATTAAATGGGGGATTATTTATTCCTACAGATGGCACTAATGGCAATGGAGGTTCGGGTAAGTTTGCCGAAGTAGCTGGAGGATATTTCAAACCTATAGGTGATAATTGGGTTTTTGAAGCGTATGGACTTATTGGTTATGGTAGTTTTGAGAATCACCTCCCATCTACTATACAGGCTAATCCAGCTACCGAAGGAGATATTTCCGCCAATATTATAAGGCTAGGAATTCAACCAAATTTCGGCTATAAAACAAAACATTTTTCAGCTGCGGTTTCTTCACGATTTGTGAACCTTTCGTTTAACAATATAAAAGGTGATTTGATTTATGCAGGAACCGACCAAACCGCCTACTTAAAAGATAATTCCTCTAATTTTTTAGTGGAACCCGCTCTAACCCTAAAAGCTGGATTTGAAAAAATTAAGCTACAAATGCAATATGGATATAGTTATAATTTATCTAATAGTGCTTTCAGACAAGATAACGTGTTCGTGACAATTGGACTTAACTATAAATTTAATTTGTAATGATTCCATAATTTGAATCCAATAATTATAAACTAATTTACCTCAAGTAGAAGCTGGTTTAAAAACCGGCATGCTTGAGGTTCTTTGTTTGGTTTTGCTTGTTTAAATTATATAGGAGTTATTATTATTATTATTATTATTATTGACAGACTTATTTTAAAAATACCTTAAAAAATAGTATCTAATTAAGGTCCATGTTTTACTGGTTTGAAAAATATTACATTTGCAGGGTTTATATAAATAAGTAGATTATACAGGATATATAAAATATTGAGGTTAATTAATAGAATGAATGAAACAGAGCTTAACATACTATATAACTTTAGGAATAATTAAGCTAAAAGGTTTAAAACAAGACTTTAATAAAGACCCAATAAATTTCAATAAAATTAGAAAAGATGATGTGCATCAGCCCAAGCGAGCGTTTTTCAGGAAGAAACACCATAGAGTTTTTCAAGTTTTAGACTCCTTAATTACGGAAGTAAGTGTAAATGAAAATTCGAAGAATCTACTGATGTTTATTCACGGAGGCGCTTTTATTTCTGGTCCCGCCAAACATCATTGGGATGCTGTTAAAAATATTGCTCAAAACACAAAGTGTCAGGTTTGGATGTGCAATTACCCTAAAGCACCCGAAAATAAGATTGTAAAAATATCTGAGAATATAGATGCCATATACCAAGTTGCACTCAAGAATTACAAGACGAATCAAATTTTTTTAATGGGAGATTCAGTAGGAGGAACTTTAGTAACAAGTTTAATTCAACGTCTTATTATAAAACAAATAAAGTTGCCACGTAAAATAATTCTTGTTTCTCCTGTTATGGATGCAAGTATGTCTAATCTTGAGATTTTAGATTTAGAAAAAAGAGACCCGATGTTATCTAAAAAAGGCGTGTTAAGTGCAAAAAAAATGTGTGCAGAGAATATGGATTTGACCAATGAAATGATTTCACCGTTATATGGGAGTTTTAAAAATTTTCCGCCAACAGTTTTATTTCTTGCAGAAAATGATATTACTTATCCGGACCAGAGGCTGGCAGTCAAAAAACTAATTGAAGCTAAAATTAATCTTGAAATAATTGAAGGAAAAAATATGCCACATATTTGGCCTTTACTACCAATAATGAAAGAAGCTAAAACATCCATGAATGAAATAATTAGAATTATAAATAGCTAAGTATTTTGTATGGAAAATGTTAGAGCCAATTCTAAGCTCATCATCAAATGAGTGTAAAATAATTTAGAAGTGAAAAAGATGGAAAGTAAAGCAGCAAATTGGACTATTTGCAAAGAATGTTATGGTAGTGGTAAAAAAAGACAGCGTCTCCGTAAGAAAGAGCGACTTCGTTACCAGTTAGCACTCGATCAATTTAAAAAAGACAACAAAAAAGCATCGGCTCCCATTCGCCCTAAAGGTCATCTGTATTCTTGCTTAAACTGTAGCGGATCTGGGCTCATTTCTTCAGCCAGTCATCCGATACCAGATATAAAAAACTATCCGCATATTGCTATTATTGGTGGCGGAATAGGTGGTGTGGCTTTAGCTGTGGCCTGTTTGCACCGTGGAATTCCTTTTACTCTTTATGAGCGCGATAATGGTTTTGATGTTCGTTCACAAGGTTATGGTCTTACTTTACAACAAGCGAGTAAAGCCATTGAAGGGTTGGGGATTTTTTCTTTAGCAAAAGGAGTTGTTTCCAAAAAACATGTGGTTCATAATACAGATGGAAAAGTAATTGGCGAATGGGGCATGAAAAAATGGTTGGATACAGATACAAAAAAAACTCCCAAACGTACAAATGTGCATATTGCAAGGCAGTCTTTACGTTTAGCTTTGCTTGAACAACTTGGCGGACATGATGCCGTGCATTGGGGACATCAGTTAATAGACTTTAAAAACTGTGAGAATGACGCGGTGGATTTAAGCTTTCAGGCAGACGGAGAAGTAAAGCATGTTAAGGCAGATCTTGTGGTTGGTGCCGATGGAATTCGCAGTTCTGTGCGCAAGTTGCTAATTGGCGAGGAAGCAACCCCTTTACATTACTTAGATTGTATGGTAATTTTGGGTGTGTGTCCATTAAAAGCTATCGAAGGTCTTGATAGTCCTTTACTAGATTCGGCCACGGTATTTCAAACGGCTAATGGCAATGAGCGGATTTATATTATGCCTTTTGAGACCGACTCCGTCATGTGGCAATTGAGTTTTCCCATGTCTGAAATTGAGGCAAAGAACTTGAGTGTTTTAGGCCCTCAGGCACTTAAGGAAGAAGCGTGTCGTAGAACGCATTGGCACGATCCAATTCCTCAAATTTTAGCAGCAACTTTACAAACTCAAGTTTCAGGCTATCCGGTGTACGATCGAGAAATACTTCCTCCAGAATTGTTAGATAAAGGAGGTTCAGTAACTCTTATTGGAGATGCAGCACACCCTATGAGTCCGTTTAAAGGTCAAGGAGCCAACCAGGCACTGTTGGATGCGTTGGCACTGGCCAGAAGCATTTCAAGAGAATGTCATCCCTTATCAAAATGGAAAGAAGTTGGATTGAGAGAAAGTGTTTTAAAAGCGTTTGAATTGGAAATGTTAAAACGTAGTGCTTCCAAAGTGAAAGATTCGGCAGCCGCTGCACAATTTTTACATTCTGAAATTGTCCTTGAGGAGGCGAATGCACCTAGAGGGCGGTGTTTAAAGGAAAAAGAAGCATAAGAATCGGAATCGTTACAAAATTTCATGAAAATAATAATCACAATTTTATTAGAATCTAGATTCTATTGAGTTGGGAAAAAAAATAGGTTCGTGGAACATGTACACTAGAGATACCGGTAAATTTAATAATAAAATTAATAATGAATTTTAGAAAAGCGACAAAAAAAGATCTTTCATCCATTGTTGAAATGATGGCTGACGATATGCTCGGGAAAAAAAGAGAAAACTTTCAAAACCCATTACCAATAGAATATCTAAACGCGTTTAATAAAATAGATTCTGACGAAAATCAAGAATTAATTGTTGTCGAAAATGAAAATTTTGAAATTATTGGAACTTTACAATTATCATTTATTCAGTATCTAAATTATTGTGGCGGAATTAGAGCTCAAATAGAATCTGTAATAATTAGAAAAGATAAAAGAGGTCTCGGAATTGGAAAAAAAATGTTTGAATGGGCTATAATTAGAGCGAAAGAGAAGAATGCCCATATGTTGCAGTTAACCTCTGATAAAAAAAGACCAAGAGCAATTAAATTTTATGAAGAATTAGGGTTTAAAGCAACTCATGAAGGAATGAAAATGCACTTCGATTAAAAAAACCTACTGCCAAATACCTATTATAAAACATAGCTCATTTTAATGAAACAATTTCAGTAACAACTAGCAACAAACCTCATAATATGAATAAAATATTAACCCTATTCTGCCTATTCATAATTTCATTTTCAGATGCATATAGTCAACAAACATCCAGTAATAAAGCTTCCAAAACAAAAACAAGTATTTTATTTATAGGCAACAGCCTGACCTATACTAATAACTTGCCAGAACTCGTAAAGAAAACAGCCAAGCAGCAAGGAATTAAAATAGATTATAAAATGATTGCATTTCCTGATTATTCCATATTAGATCATTGGAATGAAGGCGAAATCCAAAAATTGATTGCAACTAAAAATTATGATTTTGTTATTATTCAACAAGGACCTTCTTCTCAAATTAATGGCAGGGATATGCTTTTTGAATATGGAAAAAAGTATAGTAGCATCTGTAAAGTAAATAACGCTAAACTTTGTTACTTTACGGTTTGGCCGTCATTAAACTACTACCAGTCTTTTGATAATGTTATAAAAAATTATAAAGATGCCGCACTATTCAATAACGCCATTTTGCTTCCAGTAGGACACGTATGGAAAGATTATTTTGAAAGTACAGGCAATTTTCAATATTATGGCTCCGATGGGTTTCATCCATCATTAGAAGGTAGTAAAATAGCAGCAAAAACAATCGTTGAGTATTTATTTAAATAATAAAAAAATGTATAAAATTTCAATTCTAAAAAAAATCAGGTTAGTAATTTTCTTAATTTTTATTTCAAATGTATTAGTAGCCCAAAATCAATCAGAGGTAGTACAATTTGATAAAACACTCAATCAATTTGTCAATGTGCGTGATTTTTGTCTTTCAAAAGATGGAAATGAAGCGTTTTTCACCATTCAAAGTCCGAACCAAGAAATTTCGCAACTAGCATACATTAAAAAGAAGAATAATGAATGGTCTCAGCCAGAATTGTTACCCTTCAATGATAAGTATATGTATTTAGAACCTTTTTTGTCGTATGATAATAACCGATTGTTTTTTGCTTCCGATAGGCCCTTAAATGATACCACAATTGAAAAAAAGGACTTTGATATTTGGTATGTGGATAGAAATAATAAGAACGATAAATGGTCTGAGCCAAAGAATATGGGGAAGCCAGTAAATTCAGAATTGGACGAGTTTTACCCTTCCGTTAGTAAAAACAACAACCTATATTTTACGATGGTATCTCCCGATGGCTTTGGAAAAGATGATATTTATTTTTGTAAATGGGAAGGTGACAAATATTCAAATCCCATTTTATTAGATGAAAATATCAACGGTGCAGGGTATGAGTTTAATGCTTTTATCTCAGAGAATGAAGACTTTATAATCTATTCAAAATACAACGAAGAAGATGGTCAAGGAAGTGGCGATTTATACATTTCAAAAAAAGACGCCAACGGACATTGGAAAAAAGCAACAAACTTAGGCGTTCCAATAAATACAAAATATATGGAATATTGCCCGTTTTATGATGAGCAAAACCACATATTGTATTTTACAAGCAAGCGAAATAATATGAAGCCAAGAAAATTCACTACCATGTCCGATTTAACAACATATATTCATCAAAGTGATAATGGTTTGAGTAAAATTTATATGACGGCAATAAAAATAGAATAAACATTAAGTTTAACACCAAGAAAACTAGTTTCTTAACACGTTTAAACACTGTTTAATCAATCTGTTGCCATAATTTAAGGATTTAGATAAACAAAAAACAAGAGATTATTTAATGGGTATCTAAATCCTATAGCTTTTAAATTAAAAAGGGGCTTTACAAATTTCAGAAAGATCCTTATTTATTTCAAAAACTTTGCCTTGAATATTTGAATATCCAAAACTCTCAAGCCTTTTGGTGTGCATTTTTAGATAATTTTCCGCATGCTCTCGCGTATCAAATAGATAAATACCTCCAGCAACATTTTCTTTCTGATCTTCAGTCCAAAATTTCCAAATACATCCAGGCTCTTGCATGATGCTTTTAGCAAGCTCTGTCATTTGATTTGCCATATCTTTTCCCCATAGGTCTTTATGTGGAAATTCTACATACATAATTACTGCCATAAAATTTATTTTTTAAAATGATAAGGCAAAGATATAGGAACATGTTGAACTGAACTATGAGGATAATCAGGGAAACTGTATCGTAGATATAAAACTTAGGCAAAATCAAGATGATATTGACGTAGAATTATCCCAAAGTAATATACTGAACCATCAATCTAAAAAAGCTCTATTTGATTTTTCTTCCTATTTTCGCTCAAAATTTTAATCAAAACGAACTAACACGATTTAGTACATACTACCAGATACTAGAAATTAAAAAACATTTAAAACAAAATCAATGAATAAACTAATTACAATTTTAGCCAATAACCAATTAAATTATATCAATCTGTTAAGAATATCCATATTTATAGTAATGGCCTGGATTGGTGGACTCAAAGTCTTTCAATATGAAGCTGACGGCATTGTGCCATTTGTAGCAAATAGTCCGTTAATGGCTTTCTTTTATAACAAGGAAGCACCAGAATACAAGGATTTTAAAAATCCAGAAGGAAAAACGGTTCAAAAAAATATAGATTGGCATAAAGAAAATAGAACCTACATTTTCGCCTATGGTTTGGGAACTGTTATATTGATTATTGGCTTATTGACCATTCTTGGTATTTGGTATGCTAAAATCGGACTTATAGGCGGACTGTTAACCTTCGGTATGTCGTTAGTCACCCTTACTTTTTTAATTACAACACCAGAAGTGTATGTGCCAAATCTTGGAGGAGATTTTCCCACACCACAGTTTGGATTTCCATATTTATCAGGTGCCGGTAGATTGGTATTAAAAGATGTTATAATGATGGCTGCAGGACTAATTTGTGCATCAGACGCCGCTAGGCGACTTTTAGGCCAAGCTAAATAAGAGCCTCTATATTTCAGGTACCTGTTTGTTTAAACCCATATCATGAAAAAAACTTGAATTTTTTTAAGCCCTTTTTTAAGGGCTTTTTTGTAGGGTTAATTAGTCGTTTTCCATTGGAGTGAAAGGGTAAACTAGAGGAAACACCAAAAAACACATTCTATTGAAGGATTTCTGTATCTGCAATTTTTAAAAACATTTTAACATTAAATGTCCTCTCTTTTTTGGAATAGGATTATATTTATGGTTAAAAAAAAAAGATATTAATCATCTGAAAAAAGAACCTTATGGAAATGACTAAATATTCTAAAACGTATCGAATAATGCATTGGGCCATTGCTATAACGTTTGTACTTTTATTAATTACAATCTTTTTAAGATTAACCTGGATGAACAAGTACAATGTGGCAGCTATTATTCAAAATTACTTGATAGATACTGGTCAAGTCCTTACGGAAGATCAGCTCATTGTTTTAGCAAAAAAGATAAGACAACCTATGTGGGATTGGCATATTTATTTTGGATACCTATTGACCGGATTATTCAGTTTGCGTTTGATGCTTCCTTTTTTTGGAAAAATGAAACTTCAAAACCCCCTTGTTAAAAATCTTTCCATGAAGGAGAAGTTTCAAAAATGGACCTATATAGTTTTTTATATCTGCGTTATGGTGTCGTTAACAACTGGACTTATAATAGAATTGGGACCCAAAGAACTTAAAAAACCTATGGAAAGCATCCATGTACTTGGAATCTATTATTTAGTTGGATTTATTGCCCTTCATATATCCGGCGTATTAATTGCAGAATTTACAGATCAAAAAGGAATTGTTTCGAGGATAGTAAGCGGCTCGAAAAAGGAAAATTAAAAACACGGCTGTACAACAAGACCAGTTTTTACACAACATATTGAAATTTAAAAACCCAACTTTAATAAAGGTTTAAAATACTTTTTACATAGCGGGTTTATTTATAGATAATATTAAAATGGTTTTAATTGGCTCGATATTCTTACTATATTTGAGAATATGGCTATAATTAGATATAATATAGCGAGTTATTTACCAGCTATCGCAACCTTACAAACACTAAACAAACACTACTATGAGACAAATTATTTTCATGTTATTCACCTTTGGACTTTTTTCCTGCAATCAACAAACAGACAACACAAAAATATTGCAAAACCGTATAGATAGTTTGGAAATAAAACTAGCAGACACTTACAAGCCTGGCTTCGGAGATTTTATGAGTAGCATACAAGCACATCATCTAAAGCTCTGGTTTGCCGGGAAAAATGAAAACTGGAAACTGGCAGATTTTGAAGTGCACGAGCTTATGGAAGCCGTTGAGGACATTCAGAAATATCAAGCAGGACGAAAGGAAAGCGAAATGATAGGAATAATAATTCCTCCCTTAGATAGTATTAGCAAGGCCATTAAGCAGAGAAATTCCGTTTTATTCGAAAGTAGTTACACCTTGCTTACAAATACGTGCAACCAATGTCATAGCGAGGTAGATTTTGAATTTAATGTAGTAAAAATACCAGATAGTTCTCCTTTCAGTAATCAGGAATTTAAACCAATAAATTAAAAACGAATCTTTTTCTAATAGTTATTAATTTATAAAAACTGAAATATAAAACAAATAAAAAATGAATAAAGTTAAAATCGTACTATGGGCATTTATAGGATTGACCATGTCTTGCTCAAATAGTACTGAAGAAATAAATGAAACAACTGTAACTATTTCAGATATAACAATAACTATAAACGAAAACCCTACTAACAACCAATTACTTGGAACTGTTGAAGCAACAACCAACCAAGGAAATTTAACGTTTTCAATTACGGAACAATCACCCAATGATGCTTTAGTAATTAATCCTTCAACAGGAGAAATAAGAGTTTTGGATCAGACACTTTTTGATTTTGACACCAATCCAATTATTATTGGGGTTATTAAGGCAGAAAATGGAGAAGTTTTTGATACAGCTAACATAACAATCAACCTCAATGACTCTAATGAAATAACTGCTTTTGATTTTAACGCAACCCTTGAAGCTATGCCGTTAGTCAATCAGTCTCTAGGGATAGTAGAGGCCACCACAAGTCATGGGAGTTTAACGTTTTCAATTATAGAACAAACCCCAAATAACACATTAAAAATAGACCAACTAACAGGAGAATTAAAAGCACAATATGTTACAGGTTTTATTGGAAATCCTATAATTGTTGCTACGGCCAGAATCCAAAATGAAGTTACTTTTAAAAATATAAATATTCGTATTACTTTGGTGTCTCCTTGCAATACCAATACATCTCCAGTGTTAAACGCATATTATCCAATGAACTCCAATGTTATGGATGAAAGTGGTTTTAATAATCATGGAACTGTTTTTGGAGCCGTATTAACAACTAATAGATTTTCAGAGTCTGAATCGGCATATTCTTTTGACGGAATAGACGATAGCATCCAAATTGAAGACAACAACCAGTTATTTTTAAATAATGAATTTACCATTTCGGCGTGGATATATCCAGAAGAAATAAAAACGCAAGAAATCCTTAGAAAAGGGAGCCATGTAAATGGTAATTCTTCTTGGCCATTTGGATTGGCTTTGAGTAATTCAAACGATATTATTTTTTCCATAACCGCCGGTGGAGTGCTTTATCAGGCAAGAAAACAAGGATATCAAACCAATAACTGGTATCTTATAACAGGTGTACTTAAAAACCAAAAAATGTATTTATATGTTAATGAGGACCTTGTGGCCATTAAGGCAATTGAAGGAGATATTTTTAACGACAACTTACCACTTGTAATTGGGACGAGATTAAATATGCCATCTAACACATTTAAAGGAAAAATTGACGATGTTAGAATATATAGTTCCGCCCTTTGTCAGTTAGATATTGCAGAGTTATTTAATAATTAAATTGGTACCCATAAAAAACAAAAGTAAAAACGACGCTTCCCTTCATCAGTTTTAAAAAAAATCCTGTAAAACAAGGAGGAGAGTTATAAAAACAACAGCATCCCACACAAATTCGCAGCGCAAAAACATTTCCACACTTCCTCATTCAAACTTTTCAAGGAATTAACTACCTTTGCAGCTTGAAAAAATAAATTCAATTTAAAGAGATTTCTGCCTTTGCAGGAATTACGTATAATTAAAACAGCCCAATAGCTCTCTTTCCCTAGGAAAGGAGTAGGGATAGGAAATATGAAAGCAGGCATCGTAGGATTACCAAACGTCGGAAAATCGACCCTTTTTAATTGTTTATCTAATGCCAAAGCGCAAAGTGCCAACTTTCCGTTTTGTACCATAGAGCCTAATATCGGGATCGTAAACGTTCCTGATCCTAGATTGGAAAAACTGGAAGAACTTGTACAGCCTGTACGCGTGCAACCAGCAACCGTAGAGATTGTAGATATTGCAGGTTTGGTAAAAGGCGCGAGTAAAGGCGAAGGACTGGGAAATCAGTTCTTGGCAAATATTCGTGAAACAGATGCCATTCTTCACGTGTTGCGTTGTTTTGATAACGACAATATTGTCCATGTAGATGGAAAAATAGATCCCATTCGCGATAAAGAAACCATCGATATGGAGTTGCAGTTAAAAGACTTGGAAACAGTCGATAAAAAACTGGAGAAAGTAAAACGTGCAGCTAAAACAGGAAATAAAGAGGCCCAAAAAGAAGAAGCTGTTTTATTAAAAATCAAAACGAGTTTAGAGGCTGGAATTTCTGTAAGAGCTTTAGAGTTTTCGGAAGAAGATTATGAAGATTTTGTAAAACCAAGCCAGTTAATTACAGACAAACCGGTAATGTATGTATGTAATGTGGACGAAGGAGCCGCTGTTTCTGGAAACGCCTATGTAGATTTAGTAAGAGAAGCCGTAAAAGACGAAAATGCTGAGGTATTGGTATTGGCAGTTGGTACAGAAGCAGATATTAACGAATTGGACGATTATGAAGAACGTCAGATGTTTTTATCAGATATCGGTCTGGACGAACCAGGATCCTCAAAATTAATCCGTTCGGCTTATAAGTTGTTAAACTTGCAAACCTATTTCACGGCTGGAGTTAAAGAAGTCCGTGCTTGGACAGTAGATGTTGGAGCTACGGCACCACAAGCTGCAGGAGTTATTCACACCGATTTTGAAAAAGGTTTTATTAGAGCTGAAGTCATTGCTTACGAGGATTTTGCTACGCTTGGTAGTGAAGCCAAAGTAAAAGAAGCTGGAAAAATGCGCGTGGAAGGAAAGAACTACATTGTTAAAGATGGCGATGTCATGCATTTCTTGTTTAATGTGTAACAAGTTGATTAACTGTTTAATTTAAAGTTGTATGCAGTAACGTTATTTATCAAGAATTAGAGGCAGATATCTCCTAGGATAAACGTGGAGGTGATGACCAATGGCGCTCCTTTGCAACAGAACTTTGTAACTAATTAAATATGTTGTAACTTGCTTTATTCTAGAGCATATACAAGACCCCAATTAACTAAAAAATCAAGTGTAAATTCCTAAGTTATCCTAGGTTCACCCGTAGATACTTAATGGTTAGTCCATATCAACCCTATGGATACGCCATATACACCTTAATAATAGTCGCTGTCAACCAGTATAAGCGGATTAAAAGCCAATGTTCTCAACAACAAGGGCTTTTTATTGTTAATTACTTTGTAGCTCTGGTATTTTATATTTTAACACGAAACCTTATATTAGCAACGTACCAAAATGTTGCGCCAAATTATGTCTGAACAATCCAATTATACCGAAGATAACATCCGCTCCCTAGACTGGAAAGAACACATTAGAATGCGTCCTGGAATGTATATTGGGAAACTAGGCGATGGATCATCTCCAGACGATGGTATTTACATACTTTTAAAAGAGGTATTGGACAACTCCATAGACGAGTATGTTATGGGAGCTGGAAAAACCATCGATGTATCCATTCAAGGCAATAAAGTAATTGTTCGCGATTATGGACGGGGTATTCCCTTGGGTAAAGTGGTAGACGTGGTTTCTAAAATGAATACCGGTGGAAAATACGACTCCAAAGCGTTCAAAAAGTCGGTGGGCTTAAATGGGGTTGGTACTAAGGCTGTAAACGCCTTGTCCTCCTTTTTTAGAGTAGAATCCACTCGAGATAATAAATCGGCTTCGGCTGAATTTGAACAGGGAAATCTTACCAACCAAGATCTATTGGATGATACTTCCAGAAGAAAAGGAACAAAGGTCTCTTTTATTCCGGACGATGTCATCTTCAAAAATTATAAGTACAGAAGCGAGTATGTGGTTAAAATGCTTAAAAACTATGTATATCTAAACACTGGGTTGACCATTATTTTTAATGGTGAAAAATATTATAGTGAAAATGGTTTAAAAGATCTTTTATCCGAAAACATTAAGGATACAGACAGATTATACCCCATTATCCATTTAAAGGGCGAAGATATTGAAGTAGCTATTACACATAGTAAAACCCAATATAGTGAAGAATATCATTCCTTCGTAAACGGACAGAACACCACACAAGGAGGGACGCATTTAGCTGCTTTTAGGGAAGCTTTAGTAAAAACCATTAGAGAGTTTTATGGAAAAAACTATGAGGCTTCAGACGTTAGAAAATCGATAGTTTCGGCTGTTTCCATTAAAGTGATGGAGCCTATTTTTGAAAGTCAGACCAAAACAAAACTGGGTTCTACAGATATGGGAGGGAAGCTGCCAACGGTTAGAACCTTTATTAACGATTTCCTAAAAACACATTTAGATAATTATTTACATAAAAATCCGGAGGCTGCCGAAAAGATTCAACGTAAAATCCTTCAAGCAGAACGCGAACGTAAAGAACTTTCTGGAATTAGAAAGTTAGCTAAAGACCGAGCGAAAAAATCAAATCTTCACAATAAAAAGTTGCGGGATTGTCGTGTGCATTTTGGCGATATCAAAAATGAAAAATATTTAGAAAGCACTCTGTTTATTACGGAGGGAGATTCGGCTTCCGGAAGTATTACCAAATCTAGGGATGTGAATACCCAAGCCGTTTTTAGCTTAAAAGGTAAACCCCTAAACTCCTATGGTTTAAGCAAGAAAATTGTTTATGAAAACGAAGAATTCAACCTCCTTCAAGCCGCTTTAAATATCGAGGAATCTTTAGAGGATCTGCGATATAACAACGTAGTAATAGCTACAGATGCCGATGTGGATGGCATGCATATTAGACTGTTATTGATTACTTTCTTCTTACAATTCTTTCCGGAAATTATTAAAGAAGGACATTTATATATTTTGCAAACGCCTTTATTTAGGGTGAGAAATAAAAAGGAAACCATTTATTGTTATTCCGAAGAAGAGCGTCGCAATGCTATTGAAAAACTAAAACCTAAACCAGAAATCACCCGATTTAAAGGTTTGGGTGAGATTTCTCCAGACGAGTTTGTGCATTTTATTGGTGAAAATATTCGTCTAGATCCTGTGATGTTGGATAAGGACATGTCTATTGAAGAATTGCTTTCTTTCTATATGGGTAAAAATACGCCAGACAGACAGGAATTTATTATAGACAACTTAAAAGTAGAGTTGGATTTAGTTGAGGAAAAAATATGAGAACCAATAATTCTAAAGTAAGAAATGTTATTATTTCCGTCTATTTTGTGCTGATTGTTTTGGCTGTACTATTGGCAATTATCTTTAGAGTATTTAACGAATTGACCCCAAACCCACTCATAACTATTTTTGTACTAGTGTTTGGTTTTGGTGCGCTGTTCTTTATCGTTCATTTTATTTCAAAATACTTTGAATACGATAGCGACGGCTTAAAAGTGGTAGTTACCAATAAAGGGTTATTGCTCTCAGACCATTTTAATTACAGAGAACATTCGGTAGAATTTCACAAAGACAAACTTATAGGCTTTAAATTCAATAATTACTTAGTGTATAAGGAGTTGGTGCTGTTTATTAAAAGTTCGAACGGACATACCAAAAAAGAACGTTTTAATGTGACTTTGGTTTCTAGAAAAAAAAGAAAATATATTAGACAATCATTAAGTAAAATGATAAAGGAAAACAGAAAATCTAAGGATTAATGAGCGAAGAGAACAACAATTTGTTAAATGATCAAGAGGAAAATCAAGAAACCATTACCAAGGTTTCTGGCATGTTTAAAGACTGGTTTTTAGATTATGCATCTTATGTAATCTTAGAACGCGCCGTACCTGCCATAGAAGATGGCTTTAAGCCCGTACAACGTCGTATCATGCATTCCATGAAGGATTTGGATGATGGGCGTTATAATAAAGTGGCCAATATTGTTGGACATACCATGCAGTATCACCCACATGGAGATGCTAGTATTGCAGATGCCATGGTGCAAATTGGACAAAAAGATTTATTGATAGATACCCAAGGAAACTGGGGAAACATCCTTACAGGAGATAGCGCTGCAGCTTCCCGTTATATAGAAGCACGTTTGTCTAAATTTGCTTTAGATGTTGTTTATAATCCAAAAATAACCGAATGGCAGGCGTCTTACGATGGAAGAAGAAAGGAACCTGTAAACCTTCCGGTAATGTTTCCGTTGCTTTTGGCGCAAGGAGGGGAAGGAATTGCCGTAGGACTTTCAACAAAAATATTACCTCATAACTTTATTGAACTGATTGATGCTTCGATAAAACATTTAAAAGGGAAAGGCTTTACTATTTATCCAGATTTTCCTACAGCAGGAATAGCCGATATTACCAATTATAACGATGGTTTACGTGGTGGAAAAGTTCGTGTTAGAGCCAAAATTTCCCAATGGGATAAAAACACGTTGGCTATTACCGAAATTCCTTTTGGATCCAATACCTCGTCTTTAATAGAAACCATTTTAAAGGCCAACGAAAAAGGGAAGATCAAAATCAAAAAAATAGAAGATAATACAGCTGCAAAAGTTGAAATCTTAGTGCATTTGCCTCCAGGAATTTCTCCAGATAAAACCATTGATGCTTTATATGCGTTTACGGGTTGCGAGACGTCCATTTCACCATTAGGTTGTGTTATTGAAGACAATAAACCTTTGTTTGTAGGTGTATCCGAAATGCTGCGTCATTCTACAGATAATACGGTAAAACTCCTAAAAAGTGAATTGGAAATTCAGTTGGGCGAATTTGAAGAACAATGGCATTTTGCTTCTTTGGAACGTATTTTTATTGAAAATAGAATCTATCGCGATATTGAAGAAGAAGAAACTTGGGAAGGCGTTATTCAAGCTATTGATACTGGATTAAAACCTCATACTACTCATTTAAAACGCGCTGTTTTAGAAGAGGATATTGTTAGGTTAACAGAAATTCGAATCAAACGTATTTCTAAATTCGATATCGATAAAGCCCAACAAAAAATAGATGCGCTTGAAGATGAAATAGCGAAAGTAAAACACCATTTGGCAAACTTGATTGATTATGCCATTGCTTTTTTTGAAAGACTTAAAAAGGACTACGGAAAAGGAAGAGAAAGACAAACGGAAATCAGACTTTTTGAAGATGTAGATGCTGCCAAAGTGGTTATTAGAAACACCAAACTTTATGTAAATAGAGCTGAAGGTTTTATTGGAACCTCTCTTAAAAAAGATGAATATGTTTGCGATTGTAGCGACATAGACGATATTATTGTGTTTACCAAAGAAGGGAAAATGATGGTGAGCAAAGTGGATGCAAAAATCTTTGTAGGTAAAGATATCATCCATGTGGCCGTCTTCAAGAAAAAGGACAAACGCACCATTTATAACTTGATTTATAGAGATGGGAGCAAAGGCCCATCATACGTAAAGCGTTTTTCCGTAACTTCTACAACCAGAGATAGAGAATACGATTTAACCAATGGCACCAAAGGTTCCATGCTTTGGTATTTTTCAGCAAATCCAAATGGCGAAGCCGAAATGGTAACCATTAATTTGCGACAAGTAGGAAGCATTAAAAAACTGAAATGGGATTTAGATTTTGCCGAGGTTTTAATTAAAGGTCGCGCATCTAAAGGAAATGTGGTAACTAAACATGCCATTAAAAAAGTTGAGTTAAAGGAAAAAGGAGTATCCACCTTAAAACCTCGTAAAATATGGTTCGACGACACGGTGCAACGTTTAAATGTAGACGAGCGCGGTGAATTGGTTGGAGAATTTAGAGGGGAAGACCGTATTTTAATTATTACCCAATCGGGTAACGTGAGAACTATTATTCCAGAAATCACAACGCATTTTGAGGACGATATGATAGTCATGGAAAAATGGATTCCTAAAAAACCTATTTCTGCTATTTATTTCGATGGGGAAAAAGAACGTTATTATGTGAAGCGTTTTGTAGTTGAAAACGAAGCTAGGGAAGAAAGTTTTATTTCCGATCACCCGAATTCGAAACTTGAAATTGTTTCAACAGATTGGCGTCCAATAGCAGATGTGGAGTTTACTAAAGAGCGAGGCAAGGACCGAAAAGAAAATATGCAAGTAAATTTTGAAGAATTTATTTCGGTAAAAGGAATTACAGCTCTTGGCAACCAGTTAACTCGAGATAAAATCAATTTGGTAAGCTTATTGGACTCCTTGCCTTATGAAGCTCCTGAAGAAATAGCAGCTGAAGATATTGAGGTGGTTGATGAAGAAAATGTATCACATTTAGATAGCGAGCCCTCTGAAGATAATGATAGCAATTTGGATGGCGAAGGACAGATAACATTGTTCTAATAAATCATGAACTCTAGTCATACTTATTTATTTTCTATGGAGGTAAATGTTTCGTAATTGGTTGGTTATATGTGACTTATTTAAAAAAAAGGATTGATAAAATAATTTAGTTTTGTAAATTTAGATATTAATCAATCCTTTTTTTATGAAAAACACCATACTTAAAACGTTGTTTTCCTTTGCATTTTTATTGATTTTAACGTCGGTGAATGCACAAACAACTAGAGAATCCCAAATCCCTACTGCAGTAAGAGACGTATTACACAAGCTACAATCTGTTGATAATTTGGCTTTAAGGGAACCAGCTGGTTTACTTAACGATGTAGAGAAACAAATTCTGAAAGAGTATTATCAACCTTCAAAACTGTCTAATAACACATTCCGGGCCACTGGAGATGTTTACGCTTTAGATGTTAGAAATGATGGAATTTATGGAAGTTTTCCATTAACTGGACCTTTTAATATCAATCAAGTTGCCTTAATCCCAAATGATATTTATGCTTCCGATTTTGATGTGACAGGTACTTTGTATGCATTGGAAACCACCAATGCCAATTTACTGTCAATAGATCCAGACACAGGTTCTCTAACAGTTGTAGCCCCTCTTACAGGAGCAGCTGCGGGAGTTTCTTATTCCGGATTGTCATGGAATCCAGTGAACTCTACCATGTATGCGCTTACTACGGATGGAGCTACATCTACCTTGTTCACCTTAAATCTAAGCACAGGTGTTTTAACTACTATTGGAAATACAGGTACCCCTTTGGCTATTTGGATCGCTATTGATAATGCGGGTATTATATATATGGCGGATATTTCTACCGATAATTTATATACCCTAAGCCCAACCACAGGTGCTGCTACCTTAGTTGGACCTTTGGGTGTGGATATATCCTTTGCCCAAGAAGCAGATGTAGATCCAGTAACCAATACCTTATATATGGCTGGTTATATTGGAGGAGGTGTGAATAATATTTACACCTTAGATGTCACTACGGGAACAGCAACAGCCATTGGGACCGTAAATAGCAATGCTGCCGAATTGGGAATGTTTGTCATTGATGGCCCTATTGTTATTGATAATAATTTTATTTGCGACGATGCTATAACCATTGGATTAGGTGTTATTAATTCCAATGGACCTTCCAATAGTGCTGGAGGCGCATCCAATGTGTGCCTAGCAGGCGCCACAAATGCCGAATGGTATGCTTATACGGCAACGCATTCAGGGAGTCTGACCATTACTTCCGACTTGACTTCCAATACAGGAATAGATACCAGAGTGTCTGTTTATAACAACAATTGTACAAGCTTAGCTTGTATGGCTTCCGATGATAATTCTGGAGCAAATAACACATCGACGCTAGTTGTTCCTGTAGTAAGTGGAACCACGTATTTAATAGAATGGGACGATGCTAATAATGCCAATGCCTTCGATTTTGAATTATCTCTAGATATTTCATGTCCAGATCCTACAAATTTTATGGTTGGAACGGTCACGTATGATTCGGCGACTTTTAGCTGGAATGCTGTAACTGGAGCAACAAATGGCTATGTGTTAAATGTCTTCACTTCGGGTTCCGATCCTGATGTAGATTCACCTGTTTATACTGAAAATATTCCTTCGGGAACATTGACGGCGACAGCTAGTCCATTGGCTCCTCAAACCATTTACGATGCGTATATAAGTGCAGATTGCGATGATGATGGGATGTCTAATGCCATTAAGAAGAGTTTCGAAACAGAGGTAGCACCTCCAGTTTGTGGTGGAACCTATGCAGATGCTGGTGGTGCTTCAGGACCTTACTTGCCAAATGAAAATACCGTAACAACTATTACACCTGATGTTTCTGGAGATGTGGTAACGGTAACTTTTACCTACGTAGATATTGAAAGTTCGACTGGTAGTGGAAACCAAGGAGGATGTTGGGATTTTTTAACAGTTTATAACGGACCAAATACAACTTCTCCTGTTTTGGCCCAAACACTTTGTAGTGAAGAAAGTGGAGGAGGAACCATACCTTCGGTGCCAGGTAGTGTCCTTTCAGTTGGTATGTCTTTTACCTCTACAGATGTTTCAGGAGCTTTAACCTTTGTATTTACGTCAGATGATATTGTTCAAAAAACGGGATGGTTAGCAGATGTTACTTGCGGTCCGCCACCAACTTGTGTGACTCCTGGGGCATTCACAAATACAATTAATACAGATACCACTGCAACTTACACTTGGGGCCCAATTGCAAATGCTAGTAATGGGTATGTATTTAGTGTGTTCAATAATGGAGACGATCCTGGAACAGGAACTCCTGTATATACTGAAAATGTCGCTTTTGGAACAAATACGGCTACGGCAACGGGTTTATTATCCGACACTATTTATAACGCATATATTATTGCAGATTGTGATGCCGATGGGATGTCGTCGGCTAGTTCTAACACCTTTACTACCGAAATAACACCACCTACCTGTGGAGGTGTTTTTGTAGATTCAGGTGGGGTTTCTGGAAATTATTCAGCGAATGAAAGTACAACAACTACGATTGCACCCGATGTTTCTGGAGAAGCCGTTACTGTAACGTTTACATATGTAGATATAGAAACTTCTACTGGAAACGGAGCTCAAGATGGCTGCTGGGATTACTTAACCATTTACAATGGTCCAAATACAGGTTCTCCAGTATTGGCTCAAACCCTTTGTGGAGAAGAAAGCGGCGATGGTAGCGCACCATCCGTTCCAGGTAGTTTGCTCTCCATTGGGATGTCTTTTACCTCTACGGATGCTTCTGGAGCTTTAACTTTTGTATTTACATCCGATGGTAGTTTTAATCAAACAGGTTGGGCAGCAGATGTTACGTGCGGACCTTTATCTGTGGATGAATTTGCTTTAAGTCAGTTCAATTATTATCCAAATCCAACAACCGGTTTGTTGTATATCAATGCCAAACAAGTTATAGATTCGGTAAAAATAATCAACTTGCTCGGGCAGGAGGTATTGAATTTAAAACCTGGAACCATGAATGCCACTTTGGATTTTTCAAATTTAAGTCCAGGTGCCTATGTGTTACAAGCCACTGTAAGTGGGAATTTGAAGTCTTTTAAAATTATTAAGAAATAAGACTTTTGGCTTTTAATAATGGATAATTAAAAAGAAGAGTGCTGCAAAAGGCTGCCTTCCTTTTCATAAATTTATTTTTATAAAAAAGATTGAAATGTTAAAAGGAATAAATTATTTAACTATATTTATAACGACAATTAAATACCTTAATTAATTAATTAATTAATCAATAGACTATGAAAAAAATGTTTTTATTTGCTGCAATAGCAGTTTTCGGATTAATTTCAATGAATGCTCAAAACGATTTTGCAGATAAAGCCAAAAATGGTGGCTTTTATGT
>Ga0209075_1000167_pt1 | contig 59186 bp, 47 predicted proteins | sample Stecom2011_FD_187523 | JGI IMG/M metagenome (GOLD analysis project Ga0209075, IMG submission 187523) | Agricultural soil microbial communities from Utah to study Nitrogen management - Steer compost 2011 (SPAdes) (version 2) | ecosystem: Environmental > Terrestrial > Soil > Agricultural land...
ACACAGGAACAATAAAAGTTGGATACAGTTACGATGTTACCGTATCTAAATTAAATAACGGTGTATCAGGAGGTTCACATGAAGTTTCTTTAGGGTTTGATCTGAATTGTAAGACAAAACAGCCAAGCTTTAGAACAGTTTCTTGTCCTTCGTTTTAAAGGTAGTTTAAAGATGTTTTAAGAAAAGTAGTTTAAATGGTTTAACGACTACTTTATTTGTTTGAAGGTAAAGGAATCTCATTAAATGGGGTTCCTTTACTAATTTATAAGCAGCAATAAAACGCAATACTAACAAGAGATAGCTCTCAAATTCTATGTATATTTGAAGATATCAATAGTTTTAAATATAAAAATTAAATCTCTTCATGGATATTTCAAAAAAGAAACCCGCTTATCTAATCAATCAAGGTCTAAGAAAATATTTGAGAAAATATGGTCGTGAGGATTCTATTGCTGTTACTTATGAAGACATGTTGCGCTGGAACGATAGTTCACCAGTTTATGACGCAAGAGGAGAAAATACTTTTTGGGAAAGCGTAATTTACGACATGGCCACTCAAGATGAAATATTATTGGGGCTGAGAGAAATTTATGCAGAATTAAAAACAGGTGGAGACACTGGGATTATTAGTCACTTAACTGTAGGACAGATAGATTATTGTTTATTTGGAAACTCTAATCCATTTCGGATTAAAATTGTAAATAAACTGAATGATCATCACGATTACTTTTACATTAAAAAAGCTGATGCATCAAGGGTTTACGGTTTAGAATTAGAACATATTCTTTCTCCAAACCGAATAGATTACATGGTAGATGGAAACACTTTAGTTGAAGCGCATATTGCTGGAATTCCTGGAGATCAATTTATGGATCATTACATGGATTCCCCAAACTTTTATCCTACTGGGATAGCAAAGGAGTTTGTGAAATTCAACGAAAGATGTTTTGTAATGCTTCTTGGAGATATGCGTTCGTACAATTATGTTGTTGCTATCACACCCGACTTTGATAAAGAACAATACCGTGTACGTCCAATTGACTTCGATCAAACAGCTTATGAAGGCAGAAAGAACCATTATTTACCCCAATACTATAAAGAGAACAATAAGATTATAGATTTTTGTATTCAACTTCTAACGCCTGAGACCGTTGAGCAGTATCGTTATGAAGAACGAACACTAATGAAACGAAGATACAAGCTCGCTTTAGCACGCCTGAATCGCTTATTGGACTCAATGCTCTATCAAGAGTTGTCCACTCCTGAAAAAATAGCTTCTTTGGCTGCTGATTTGAATGAGTACCACAATACAAAACGTTTTTCTAAATATAAACACATGGGCAGAATTCTAAAGTCTCACCTTTCTTTGATGCTTGGGAAGCCTAAGCCGAATAAACTTCCAGGAAAAGTCAACTTTAAAGGCCAAGATGAGTTTAAATAACGCTTTATAAAGTTTATTTTTTTGATTAAAACATTGGAAATCACATTCAATAGTTTATTTTTGATAGAGAAGTACACATCGTACATTTGCTGAACTATTGAATAAACATTATGAAACAACTCATTTTATTACTTGCTTTTCTAATGCTTCTAGCTTGTAAAAAGGACAATCCTAGTCAAGACAATACTCCACCACCTTCGGGTCCAACAGGAACTTCTACCTATTATTTCCCTGCGTCAAACACGAATAATTGGGAAACAGAAAGTATGCAAAATCTCAATTGGAGTTCTGCTGATACGACTGAGCTTTTCAACTTCTTATCTCAACATGGCACACGTGCTTTTATCATTTTACATAAAGGGAAAATCGCAGTAGAAAAATATTGGGGAAACAACATTTTAGACAATGCTCCTTTTAATCAAAATTCACAATGGTATTGGGCTTCTGCTGGAAAAACAATCACCGCCTTTCTTGTCGGTTTAGCACAAGAAGAAAGTTTATTGAACATCAATGATAAAACATCTGATTACTTAGGCAACAATTGGACGAGTTTACCAACGGCAAAAGAAGATCTAATTACAATAAAACACCAGTTAACGATGACTACTGGGATAGATTATAATGTTTCTGACATAGACTGTACAACGCCCAGTTGTCTTCAATATAAAACTGACGCAGGTGCTCAATGGTATTACCATAACGCCCCTTATACGCTTCTAGAAGCTGTAGTTAGTAATGCATCTGGAATTTCTTACAATGATTTCACAACACAAAGATTAGCTTCTAAAATTGGAATGAATGGCCAATGGATGGCAATAGATGGTAAGGTTGTGTATTTGAGCTCACCTAGAGATGCTGCACGATTTGGACTACTATTATTGAATAAAGGAAAATGGGAAAACAACCAAATCATGACCGACATTAATTATTTTAATGCCATGACCAACTCCTCCCAAACACTCAATCCATCTTATGGATATTTGTTTTGGCTAAATGGTAAGTCGTCAGTCATTTTACCCGGTCTTCCCAACTCATTTAATCAACCAATATCAGAACATGCACCAGCAGACTTATTTGCGGGTATAGGTAAAAACGGACAATATTTAAACATCGTTCCCAGTAGAGACATTGTGGTTATTCGAATGGGAAATGCCCCAGACACTTCGCCTGTACCAACGGTTTTTCATAATGACATGTGGGAGAAAATCAATGCTGTAATCAATTAAACCAACTCCTCTAATATCACCACACCAATCTATTAAACTCAAGATTCAGCCGCTCTAAGATTTTAAATATCCTCAAAAAGCTTTAACATTCTTTACAGATCATATTTCTATTTATCCTTTTAAATTTCGTAATTTTTGACAAAATAAAATTATGAAAAATTTATCTCTATACATTATTATCATCTTTTCTACTGGATTATTAGCAACGAGTTGTAACAATGCAATTCAAGACAATGATGGAAACAATAAAAAAGATAAAGCGACGGCTGAAACTGTTGAACCTAAGAAAAGTGAATCGCTTGAATTAGCTGATTCTCAAAATATAAAATCAAAAGTCAGCTCTATTGTATTAAATCCTGCAAGTGATAGCAATGCTTCAGGAGATATTGAATTCACTGAGAAAACTGGACAAGTCCTTATGATTGCAAAACTTAAAGGACTTAAACCTGGAAGACATGCAATTCACCTTCATGAAACAGCAGATTGTTCCTCGAAAGATGGGAAATCATCAGGTGGTCATTGGAATCCTACAGATGAACAACATGGTAAATGGGGAGACGGAGAAGGATACCACAAAGGAGATATAGGGAATTTCGAAGTAAATAATGACGGAACTGCTACTGTACGTTTTGAAACTAGTGAATGGTGTATTGGATGTGATGATATCGATAAAAACATTTTAGGTCGAGCAGTAGTTATTCATCAAGGTGGCGATGATTTCACTTCTCAACCTTCAGGAGACGCCGGAAAAAGAGTAGGCTGTGCTGAAATTATAGATTATCAAGTAAAATAATTATCTCTATCGATTTCATATAAAGAAAATAGCCCCAGATTAACTCCGGGGCTATTTCCATCATTTAAAAAACAAACGTGGTGCGAATCACGAAGTTCACTCCTTGACGTTGGATTTTCATCACATCAAGATGTTCATAGTAGGGCGTATCAAAAATGTTCTCTACTCCTACCTCGGCATGTATAGCCTTTGTGTTTTTCAATTGAAAATGTTTTTGAACAGCTAAGTTTAACAAGTTGAAAGCGGGTGTTGTTCCCTCTCCATATCTTTCCGTATTCACATTGTTTTGAGCAAATGCTCCAACATGTTCAGCACGAAACTTATATCCTTTCAGATTATAAACAACAGTGTTTACAGATTTAAAAGGAGGAATATAAGGTAAATAGCCACCATCTTCGTCAATTCCGTAAGTATAACTATTCACAGATTGCAATGTCAACTTTACAATTGGATTCCATTTTAAAGTCAGCTCCCCTCCTGTTAACAGAGCGCTCGAAATGTTATCAAATTGTTTTACGCCATCTGCTCCAATTGTCATATTACTATAACTTGGCAAAACCAATCCAGTGATGTAGTTTTTAAAAGAATTTGCAAATACTTCTACTGAGATGGCAAACTTTTCATATTTCATACTTAGTCCAAGGTTCCCGTTAATTGATTCCTCATTCAAGATATCAGGATTCCCTAGGTAATCATAGTTATCAACACGGTTAAACAAGTAGAAACCGTATAACTCTTGAAGTGATGGTGCTCTTTGGCCGTAACTAGCTCCTCCAAACATTTCAGCATGATGTGATAGTTTGTAAGTTGCTTGTGCAAAAACATTTCCTGTAACTCTTGTTTGAAATGCTTCTCCATTGTAAAAACTAGTCAAAGTTTGTGTCCCAATTTCAGTTGTAATATCAGATAAATTATAGTCAATTCGACCACCATAAGAAAGTTTGACCTTAGTATTTACCATCCATTTATCCGCTACAGTCAAGCCAATTGTTCTGCGTTGTCCATCAGGAACAGTAAGCATAAACATTTCTGACCCAACATCAGGATACATTGTCATTTCTGCATGTAAATCATTTTGAAAAGCGTTAACCTGCAATGTCATTAAATGCTTTGGCCCCAACAGTAATCTTGCTTTACTGAACATTCCGAAAGTACGCGAAGTTCCTGGCATATCCATGTGCATAGGAACGAGTTCAGCTGGACGTTTTGTGTCATCCATAGCATGATCAATAAAGTTGAAAAACACTTTAGTCTCTATGCCTCTCAACACTTTAGTTTTGCTTTCATAGGTGTGCGTAAGCGCTGAAATATATGCCTTTGCAAACCCAACATCCATCGTTAAAGCAGGATACCCAATATCATAACCTTCATCTTGAATATAATCCAAGGAGATTCGGTTTTTCTCATTCAATGCAATCATTAAATTTGCTCCAGCATTCCATTTCTCAAATTGAGAGAATAAAACTTCTTGACGGTTAGCAGCATGATAGTTATCGGCTTTTCTGTAAATTCCATTCACCAATAACGCCCAACGTTTGGTACTGTATTGAAAAGTACCTAGGGTTTGAATGTTATTGGCATTGGTTTGATAACCTGCTCCTAATTTTCCGCTAAATTTATTTGGTGCATCTAATTGTGCTTTCATCAAAGCGAAATTTATTCCACCACCAATTGCACTACCTGTTTGATTTTCATCAGGTGTTGTACTCAACTGGATTTTCTCAAGATTTGTTGGTTCTATATAAGAACTAATTGGATCCATTCGATCTGTACAAGCTCCAAACATTTGCATTCCATCAATTGTGGTATTGATTTGACCTGCACTTAAACCACGAATTGTTGGTTCTAAAGCGAAGTTACCACGTTTAATCAATGTAATCCCGGGTGTTGTACTGAGTAATTTATCGGTCGACTCCTGAAGTTGAGAAGACGCATTATCTTTGTTTTGTTTCTTTTGACCTTGAATGACAATCTCTTTATAGTTTTGAGAAGCTGTCAAGGTATCATCTTGAGAAAAAACAAAGCTATTTCCAAGAATAAGCGTTAAAAATAAGAGTGATTTTTTCATCTCATTTGAATTTATTAAAGACCTCATCTCAGAATAAGACGAGGCCTTTGAATGAGTAAATGATTAAAACAAAATATCAATATAAGCAGCACTAACAATTGTGCTTCCAGCTTCTATTAAGTCAAAATTCAATCTCCAATCACCTGTCATAGTATAGTTTACTTTCCCTTTGTAGTATCCATTTCCAATACTTGTTGGAGAAAGGTTATTAGGAGAACCATGACCCATTGAAGTCATTTGAGGATCCATTACAACTGTAAGGTTATCTACTGCAGGGAAAGACGTCATTGTAGCCTTTTTATGCACCATGATTGAAACATCATTCATTCCAACTGTCCAATTAAAAGGTTTTACCAATGTAATAACATATTTTTCACCATTCGTTCCAGAATAAGAACCAACATATTTTGTTCCTGCTTTAGAATCCAAAACGTTAACTGGAAAAACAACATCATCGCCATTTACATTTACAGTTAATGTCCAATCTCCCTGACCAGAATGCATTGTAAACACAACCATTCCTTCGTAAAGTTTTGAACTTGCATTAAAAGCAGGTTGCTCTAATGGGCTGCTGTGTTGCATACTCCCCATATCCATCATTGGCATAAACGTTACAGCTGCATTTTCTACGGCAGTTCCGCTAAAATCTTTCACTTTCACATAAAGCTTTGTGTACCCAATTTCTATAGTTGTTGTTTTTGCAAATAGCTCAACAACTAAATCATTTGCAGTAGTGTCTGATTTAACTAATGTGTATTCAGAAACTGGAGCTGTTCCACCTGTGATAGGGTTTTCATCTTGGTCTTTATCTTTTTTACATGATGCAAATACAAAAGCACCGATTAGCGATAATATAAATATCTTTTTCATTTCTCTAAATTTTAAATAATGTGTAGGTTCATTGGATCTCTCCCATTAATTTTAAGGAGCCGATGAATTTTAATAATAAAACATTGGGTTGAGCTTATTGTGAAATGATGTAATATACATTTCAGCAATTTGCTTCTTAGACATTAAATAAAATTCCCTTGAGGAGGGTGAAAAATGGTGTGAGCAATTCCATCTGTTAAATCAGTGTTGAAATTGAAAATTGATTTTCGTACTACAAAAAACTCCGTTGCTTTTACAAACTCAATTTGATTTGTAGAACAGAAAAGAAGAACATCTGGTGGTGATTGAATTTCTTTACTTTGTTTCTGCTCTTCATTATCGGCAAGTTGATCTACTAAATGACATTTACCATTACATTGCTTTTCAGGTTTGTCCTTGTTTTCACAATACAATTCAGTAAAAGCATCTATATCCATAACGTATTCTACGAAAATCCCTAACTGATTGAACGAGTAGCTCAACATCAGGGAAAGTAGCGATATGGATATTATTCTTTTCATTTATGTTACAAACATAGAAATAATAAAAGCATTTTTTATAAAAGAATTACATGACTTTAATCATTTTTAGAACAGAAATAATCATGATTTAATAGTTTTTCAAACAGTTCTTCTCCATTTACAAGATTGAATAGTGTTAGAAATTTCAAATAAGATGTAGTTTTATAAATATTAAAAGAAGTAACTATTTTCAATCGCACCCACAAAAATTCATATAGAACTTTTATTTTTAACACCACTATTGTTTCAATCTATTGAATATTAGCATAATTTAGTGAAATGAAAATTGGAATTACTGGAGCGGCAGGACATTTAGGAGCGACAATTTGCAGAAGATTACTTGAAAAAGGATACGAGGTCGTGGCTTTCGTATATAAAGATGTAGAAGCGCTAAAAGATTTACCCATAACACTTGTAAGAGGCGACGTATTGGACCGTGCTTCTTTAAAAACCTTTATATCTGAATGTGACGCTGTTATTCATGCTGCCAGTTCGATTGAATTAAGTTATAAGTTTGAACAAAAAACATACGATGTTAATGTCATTGGAACCAAAAACATTCTAGAAATTGCGAAAGAAGTAAAAACCACAAAGCTGGTGTACATTAGTTCAGTACATGTTTTTCGTCAAAAGCCATACGATATTCCATTAGATGAAAACAGACAATTTGTTTCAGACGACTCTGTGTTTTACGATCAGACAAAAAGAGATGCCCATATATTAGCGGAAGAAGCAGCCCAAAACGGACAAGATGTCGTAATTGTATGTCCTTCCGCTGTTTTAGGTCCTAACGATTATAAACCTTCGAAGTTAGGAAAAGCCATCATTGACATTTATAAAGGTAAGTTCCCTGCACTTTTTAAAGGAGGATTTGACTTTGTAGACGTGAGAGATATTGCTGATGGAACTATTGCGGCCTTAGAAAAAGGGCGTTCAGGGGAAACCTACATTTTAAGTGGCCAGTATCATACCATTAAGGAACTTTCTAACTTTGTGTTTGAGGCCAAGGGAGTAAATAAAAAACTGGTGGCTTTGCCTTTATCAGTTGCATATGCAGGATTACCAATCGTTAAAACGCTTTCGTTTATAACTAGAAAACCGGCACTCTATGACAAACTCTATATTGACGTATTAAAAGATGGGAATAAAGTCACTTCGTCCACTAAAGCACAAGAGGAATTAGGTTATACTTCCAGAACCTTAAAAGAAACATTACACGATACTATACACTGGCTAAAAAGTCAACAAAAAATTTAACTATGCTACTCACAATGTCTTTTGAACAGTATACCTTATTCACATGGATTTGGATTGCTATTGCTGTTGCTGTTTTTATTCTTTTATTATTCGTTACTGCACCCTATGGAAGGCATACCAAAGCAACTTGGGGCCCATTAATAAACAACAGATTAGGCTGGTTTATCATGGAGTTCTTCTTGTTGGTCATCTTGTTTTATTTTATTCTAACAGGAGAAAATGAACAATCTTTTGTCAACATGATAATCATTGGTTTAATAAGCATTCACTACCTCGATCGAAGTCTCGTTTTTCCTTTTAGAATTAAAACAAAAGGGAAAAAGATGCCCCTTGTTATTATGCTTATGGCCTTGGGATTCAATTTGAGTAACGGCTATCTTTTCGGCTATTACCTGGGGAATTTCAAGGTATATACCATTGATTGGTTAACGACTCCTCAGTTTATCGTTGGGAGTATAATTTTCCTTACAGGAGCTTTAATTAATAAACATGCAGATACAGTACTTATTAATTTGCGAAAACCCCATGAGACGGGCTACAAAATTCCGCAAGGTGGATTGTTTAAATACATCAGTTGTCCTAACTTATTTGGAGAAGTAATAGAATGGTTAGGCTTTGCTATTTTAACGTGGAGCCTACCCGGACTGGCTTTCTTTGTCTGGACTTTCGCAAATCTTGTACCTCGTGCAATTGCGCACCACAAGTGGTATTTAAATAAATTTGAAGACTATCCGAAAAAACGAAAAGCTGTTATTCCATTTATATTGTAAAGGATAGGCATGTTGCTATTTAGGACGAGGAATTATCAAAAAACAAAAAAGCCTGTCAATTAAAACAGGCTTTACTATACAAATAGGTATAAGTAATCGATTAAACTACTCTTACATTAATTGCATTCAATCCTTTAGGACTTTCTTCTACATCGTAGCTTACTTTATCTCCTTCATCGATTTCATCTTCTAATCCATTTGCATGTACAAATACATCTTTGCTTCCATCGTCTGGAGTGATAAATCCAAATCCTTTTGAATTATTGAAAAATTTCACTGTTCCCTTACTCATAATAAAAAGTTATAAATTGAGTCTAAATGTAAGGTTTTAAAATAGTTCTTACTAATTTCTTCAGTAGAATATGAATGTCATGTAATTTCAATTGGCTTTTTAAATACCATTATCTTTAGTTTCAGCGCTCTACCCATTAGCTCTGAGCCAGACAAAATACGCTGCAAGAGCTTGACCTACACGGAATTATCAGAGCAAACAGCAACAGCATTAATGACCTTCTTTTTCTATTCACAGTTTTCATTAATAAATTCTTGCGCTTGCGTGAATCCGAGTTTAAAAGCTTGATTCCAGTCTTTACAAATGTCTAAAACGGTAATACTTGGATACATCAATTTGAACATTTATCAATTTGCTTCTTTTCGAACAGTTCTTGTTCTAAAATAAGTATTCCCTAAAACCCCCACGATGATCAACAAAATCCCCGCTATTGCATAAAGGGAGATCACCTCATCGAATAAAAACAATCCCAATACAAAAGCGTAGATAGAACCTAAGTATTTGAATGGGGTGACTGTTGCTGTATTTTCTGCGTGTAGAGATTTTGTGGCGAAGATCTGAGCAATGTGCGTAAATACGCCAATCACTAAAATAATTCCCCATTCTTTTCCTTGTGGAACAACATAATCAAAAGCTGTAAGCACCGCCATAATTGGAATAGCGATGAGTGGAAAATAAAAAACAACTGTTATTGGAGCATCTGTATAGCGGCATTTTGCTATTGCATTGTAGGCCATTCCAGCAAAAGCAGCAGAACAAACACCTACAATAATCCACCACGGATTAATAGTTGAAATTGATGCATCATCACTCAGGTATTTCGAAAAACTAATGAAAACAATTCCTGAAAAGGCAACAAGGAAAAATATACCTTGAATTAATTTCACACGTTCTTTTAGGATAAAAATAGCTAGAAGAACAGTAAATATAGGACTTAGGTACTGAATGGTGGCCGCAATTGCAATCGGTAAGTTATTCAATGTGTAAAAATACAATGTCAATGCAATGGTTCCCGTGACTCCCCGAATGATGAGCCATTTTTTATTGTTCCCAAATAAAGGAATACCTTTACTTTTGATCACGGCATAACAAATCGTAAATGTTATGATGGATCTGAATAGGATTATTTCAGGGATTGGGTATTTTTGTAATCCTGAAATGATAACTTGATCAGGTCCTTGACCTAATATTTTAACGAGGACATTAACTACGATATAGCAAAGTCCGGAAAGTATCATATACAGGATTCCTTTGTTCATTAAGGCAAAGATAGAATTAGAATAAAGACAGAAGATGACAAAAGAAAATTATTCAACAGTATTTTATAGAAATCAACTAGATAAATTAGCTGTAGAACTAAAAAAGTATACACAACGCTCTAGAATCTGGGTGATTGTTAGATTGGCCTCTTTTTCACTAATCGCAGTTTTAGGATATTTCACTTATCCATACGGTGGTTATTCGGTATTTGGAATTATCGGTTCCGTCGTCTTGTTTCTCATTTTTGTTCGTAAAAGTGCTGAAAATACAGATCAACTAAATTACGTTAAAGCCCTCATCCACATCAATGAAAACGAAGTTAAGGCGAGTCAGCATGATTTCTCAAGTTTTGATGATGGTCAAAAACATACTGACCCTAACCATCCATTTAGTTATGACATGGACGTTTTTGGCAAAGGAAGTTTCTTCCAATTCTTTAACAGAACGGTTACCAAAAAAGGAGAAGAAGCATTGGTCGAACGCTTATTGAATGGCGTTAAATCCCCTTTAGAAAACGCTGAAGCAGTAGACGAATTAACAAGTAAAAACGAATGGTATCAAGGTTATTTGGCACATGGAAGCAACTTAGACAAGGAAGAAACAGAAGTTAGCATTGCAGATTTAACCAAAGAAGAATATCCAGTTAAATCCTGGATGAATGTCTTGCGTTTTGTATTGCCCGCTATTGCATTCACAATAACCACACTGTATTATTTTAGTGTAATCAGTGGCCTACATTTTTCGATTGGATTAATTGTTGTTTTTATTCCAATTCGACAAGCAATTAAAACAAGCAATCGTTTACACAAATCACTTTCAAAAGTAGGGAAACGCATTCAGGCTATGCGCAACCAGTTAACGAATATGGAGAAAGAGAATTTTTCTTCAAAATTATTGCTTGATTATTCAAACGTCTTGTTTAGGAAAGAGAAAAATGCAAAACAAGGATTAACTGAGCTTTCTAAACTGGTTAAAGAAGCCGAATTTAGAGACAATATTCTAGTGGCAATAATCTTGAATTTTTTCTTTGCTTGGGATTTACGTCTACTCCTCAATATGGAGAAATGGAAGAACAATTATGTTGACCAAGTTAAAGAATGGGAAGAAATTGTTTATGAAATGGAGGCATTGATCAGCGCTGCCAACTTCAGATTTAATTTTAAAGACAATACGACAGTTCCTAAATTAACTAAAGAATCAAATGGTGAAATAAAGTTAATCAATTTAGGCCACCCAATTATTCCTTTAAAGAAATTGGTAAGCAATGACTTCACCCTTTCATCCACAGAGCAATTTGCAATTGTTACAGGCCCAAACATGGCAGGGAAAAGTACATTCTTGAGGAGTATTGGTGTCAACTTAATGCTCGCGCGTGCAGGATTTCATGTTTTAGCTGACGAATTTGAGTTCCCAGATATGAAACTCTACTCAAGTATGCGCACAAGCGATGATTTGAAAGATGAAACTTCATATTTTCATGCTGAATTATTGCGTTTACGCTTTATTGTAGATGCTATTGAGCGAGGTGAAAATGTATTTATCATTTTAGACGAAATTCTAAAAGGAACCAATTCTAAAGATAAAGAAGAAGGTTCAGCTAAATTCTTACAGAAATTAAATCAATTAAAAGCACGTGGAATTATTGCAACACATGACTTATCATTAACTGAATTAGCGAATGTTTATCCAAGTGTTGTCAATAAATACTTCGATACAGAAATAAATGGAGATGATATTTCCTTTGACTATTGTATTCGTAACGGGGTGGCAAAAAACATGAATGCAAGCTTTTTACTCCGTAAAATGGGACTTATAGACAGTTAATACTGTGATTAAACCCAGATTAGTGACATAATGTCAATAAATTACTGTTGGCAAAAAGTTTGATAAACTGAATATGAACATTTATATTTATAAACTGTTTAAGGTATAAGAAGAAGAAAATAATAATAACCCAGTAATAACAAATAATTATGGCAGTAGAAATAACAGATGCGAATTTTGATGAAATCGTAATGAAATCAGACAAACCAGTAGTAGTAGACTTTTGGGCTGAATGGTGTGGACCTTGTAGATTGATTGGTCCTGTAATTGAAGAAATGCACGGAGAGTATGAAGGAAGAGCAATTATCGGTAAGGTAGATGTAGATTCAAACCCTGGGGTTTCGGCAAAATTTGGAGTACGTAACATTCCTACAGTTTTGTTTATCAAAAATGGAGAAGTTGCTGACAAATCTATTGGAGCTGTTCCAAAGGAACAACTGACAAGTAAATTAGATGCTATTCTTTAAGCATTCAATGATATAGAATTCGGAAATCCTTGCTAGAAATGGCAGGGATTTTTTTTTATCTCGGCTCCGCTCTTTAAGCAAAAATATCCATTCAGATGAGGGGCTCCACTAGATATTCAAGAAAACCAACTTGTTGTGGGGTTTCGTTTGATGATTAAATGTTAGTTTTCAACGAAAGGAGGAAAACAAATTAAGAAAATCTCCAGTACGCTTCAGTTTTAATTGCTGATGCTTCTAATTCTTTTCTTGAGAGAAAATCACTAACTTATTTTCACTATTGATTGTGATATCGTAATCTGTGCATGTCTCTAACGAAATTGATTCCGTTTTATCTTCACCGCCAATCGCATACTTTACAGTTGCAGTACCCGGAACATATTCTTTAGTTGAAGAAATACTTCCCGAAGTTAAGTCTGATATTTGAACAAGGTTTCCATCTGCTGCTTTAATTTGCACGTCAGCACTTCCACTTCCATTGTTTATTATACGTGCTGTAGGATCATCATTATTGCACTTTTTACAACTGGTTGCGAGAAGTGTTACTAATGAAAGTGCGAAAAGTAGGATAGTTGTTCTCATTATTTTAGGAATCATTTTTTAAAAAAGTTCAGTTATAAAGATAATAATTTGAGTGATAAATCCGAAGTGGAAAATGGAGCTTATGAAATTTTGTGAGAATAGAAGTTTGGGTGGGGTGCCAAGGCCACGGTTTATGCATGGAGACCCAAGGCCAGGAGAAGCGAGCAAAATCTCGTGGCAGCTTTGGATTCAGGTAAATTTGAAAGGGAAGTATAAAGCGTAGCAGTACATCTCGTACAGTTGTCAGGTGCAGCGTAGCGACGGAGTGTGTTTTGCAAACTTTCAGACTGCTGAAAAATGATAAAAGCCCAGCGCTACGCGCCAAGCTTTTATTCTCAGTGACTCCGGAGGGATTCTAACCCCCGACCGCTGGAGCCGAAATCCAGTGCTCTATACAGCTGAGCTACGGAGCCATTTTTTTGTACTTTTTAATAGTCCTACAAAAGTAAAATAATAATCAATTGTTACTGATTTAATTGAATAAATTATATCTTCGTCTCAATGACTTATTTAACAACATTATAGCCATGAAAGCATTCGTAACCATCCTGTTTATTTTTGTTTTTCAACTTTCTGTGATTTCTCAAGAATGCATGAGTTCTGAATACCTTAAAAAAGGAACGCAGTGGGAAGTGTCAAATTTTGACAAAAAAGGCAAGCTTTCTAGCACAACAAAATATGACGTTTTAAACGCCAGTCACAGTGGTGGAAAATCCAGTTGGGAAATAAAAGTAGCTGTATTCGATAAAAAAGATGAAGCGCTGAATGAAGGAGCTACTGAAATTATTTGTGAGAACGGAATCTATAAAATGGACATGGGTCAAATGATACCATCTGAAACCATGCAATCCATACAAAGTATGGAGGTAGAAATGGAGGGTACAACAATCAATTTCCCGACAAGTAAAGATGTAAATACAAAATTAGAAGATGCCGAAATAACAATTACTGCTGCAACTTCAGGAATGATTATCATGAACATGAAGTTAACCATAACAGAGCGGAAAATTGAAGGTTTAGAAAGCATCACAACAGAAGCAGGTACTTTTGAATGTTTAAAAATTACCGAAAAAAGTCAAATAGAAAACAAAATGTTCAATCGTACCTATACAACAGTGTCATGGTTTTTACCTGGATTTGGAGTTGTGCGGTCAGAATCTTATGATCACAAAGATAAATTAATGGGCAGTTCTGAGTTAAGTGCCATAACAAGGTAAGTTTTCTATTGCTATCAGCTCAACATGCTCTTGACAGACTCCAGACTGCAACAATAAAGGTGTTTTTTGAATGCAGATCTGCTCCACTCCTATTTATATCCTCACATACCCTAGTAACAAATTCTAATCTTGGAATTATGGAGACAGAAAATACTGTAAAGGGCATGAAATTATAAACTTGAATTTGAGCATCAACATTTCAAATTTAACCCTATTTATGACTCAAATACTTAATCAAGATCCTTTTTCACCTACTTTCTGATGATCCATTCCATATTAGACTTAAAATACAACAGAAAAAGCAAAAACTTATACACATTAGTCGATAACAACCTCAGCAATTCACTTTTCAATAAAAAATAGGCATCTTTTTCTAACCATTCGAATTGGATTTTTATTACCCTAGTGCTGAGTGCTATCCTTATCTTGTTTTTAACAATTCTATTCATTTATAAAAACAAAGGTCAAACCCAACTTGCTTTAAAAAATGAAAACAGCAGCGCTCAACCCAACTATAACACCCAAGAAGTACTGTCAGAAGATAAAAGCTCACAAGAATATATGAATAAATCTACTGAAGAAAAAATTCTAAAAAATCTTAAAGCATTAGAAAAAACGAGCTTTTTCCTAGACAAGAATTTATCTCTTAATGTTTTAGCAGGTAAAATGGGGATTAATCAAAGGTATTTAACCTATGTCATCAAGAAAAATAAGAAAACTGATTTCGCCTCTTATATTAATAGCTTAAGAATTCAATATATAGTAAAATGCCTAGAGGAAAATCCAGAATATTTGAATTATAAAATCAGTTATTTAGCAGAAGAAGCTGGATATTCCTCACACAGTCGGTTTACAATAAACTTTAAGAAAGTTACAGGACTTATTCCTTCAGTTTTCATTCAAAAGATAAAGGATAAAAAGAAATAAGGACACTTCTTATTTTTCCACTGTCAATTTAAATCCTATTCCGTGAATGTTTTCGATTGAAACTTTTGGATCACCTGAAAGGTATTTTCTTAATTTAGTAATAAAAACATCAAGGCTTCTTCCTACAAAGTAATCGTCTTTTCCCCAAACGGCATTCAAGACCAATTCTCTTTGAACAACTTGATTTTCAAACTTACCAAGCATTTTAAGGATTTGCGCCTCTTTTTTGGTCAGTTTCTTCTCGAAATCAGCACTTTTTAAAGTGTAATTTAATAAGTCATAGGTAAAGTGCCCAATTTTTATTTCATCCTCATTTTCCTTATTTACAGAAATATCAACACGCTTCAACAATGCGCGAACACGTGCTTTAAGCTCTGCAGAACTAAAAGGTTTGGTTAAATAATCATCTCCTCCAACATTAAATCCTTTAACTTTATCTTCTGTCATTGATTTAGCAGTAAGGAATAAAATCGGAATAGATTTATCGACTTTTCTGACATCTTCAGCTAAGCTAAACCCATCTTTTTTAGGCATCATCACATCGAAAATACATAAATGATAAGTCGATTCATTAAACCTTTTAAATCCTTCCATTCCATCGGAAGCCAAAGTCACATCATATCCTTCCATTTTAAGTTGGTCAGAAACAATAAACCCTAAACTTGTGTCATCTTCTACGAGTAATATTTTCGGTTTCATAATGTTATTTTTTTAATACTTGAGGAAGCCAAATAGTAAAAGTACTGCCTTCTTCTGGTTTACTTTGAACACTTATTTTCCCTTTATGTTTATCAATAATAAGCTTAACGTAGTACAGTCCCAATCCGAAGCCTTTAACGTCATGTTGATTTCCAGTGGGAACACGATAAAACTGATCAAAAACCTGTTTTAATTGATCTTTCGCTATTCCAATCCCATTGTCTTGGATACTTATTTCTACACCTTGATTTCTGTTATGTGTACTTACCTTCACTATTGGTGCACCGTCAGTGTACTTTACGGCATTATCCAAAAGGTTAAATATTATATTGGTAATATGTACCAAGTCAGCCTTCACGACATAATTCTTAGCAACTAAGTCAAGCGTAATTTCTCCCCCAGCTAATGCCTGATTAAATCTAAAATTTTCAGCTGTTTCTTCTATTAATGTATGAATATCAACATCCTCAAGTTGTAACTCTAATTCATTACGGTCTAGTTTAGCCATATTCAAAACACGTTCAACTTGCTGTTCCAAGCGTTTATTTTCCTTATAAATTACTTCAGCATATTTTTTTAGTCGATCGGGATCCTTTGAAAAGTCAGCACTCATCAGCATTTCACTTGATAATCCAATTGTAGAAATAGGTGTTTTCAACTCATGCGTCATGTTGTTCACAAAGTCTGTTTTAACTTCAGAGATTCGCTTTTGTCGAATAATTACGGAAACAGAAAATGCAAAGAAAATTAAAAGGACTCCAACAATAAAGGCAACGTAAAGCCAAGGTGATTTATCAACAATTAAGTCGCTGCTTGACTGTGACAGTAGGCCTGGAAAGTAAACTGTAAAATAGTGTCCATCTCTAGTCCATGTCAGTTCTGGCGAAGTTATTCCGACAGAGTTATCAAATGCAGGAGCATAAAGTGAATCTCTTGTAAAGCGAATTAAATTTCCATAAACAATACTGTCGTTAAAGCAGTCATAAATACCATATTGGAAATTTTGGGTAATACTGTGTTCGTAAAACGTACGTTTTAGTAACTGCTCTAAATAATAAGGATGTAAGTTTTCATTGATATCTACAAGAAAATAATTAGAGCTTTTTTGTTTTACAGCACCATAGAGATCAGAGCTATCTACATGATGTGATCCAATTTCTTCAACTGCATTTCTTAAAGCTACACGAACAGACTCTTCAAACTGACGTACATTAAGGCTGTCTTGTCGTTCCTGAATTATCACTGCATCCTTTTGCGCGCGAATGGTACGATCGATCCAGAAAACCTGCACCATCAAAATGCTAATAATCGACAATACTCCGATTATAATAACAGCATTAATGGTTCTTCTATTCATGGTTTAAAAATACTGAGATTTACATCAAAACAATGTAAATCTCAGTAAAAAGTAATGTTAATCAATCACTTTCAATTCTTTTCCAACCTTAATAAAGGCCGCAATTGCTTTATCCAAATGTGCTTTGGTGTGTCCAGCTGAAATTTGCGTGCGAATTCTTGCTTTCCCTTTTGGAACAACTGGATAAAAGAATCCAATAGCATAAACTCCTTCTTCTAGCAGTTTATCAGCGAACTCTTGAGACAATGCAGCATCATATAACATGATTGGTACAATTGGCGAATCACCTTTTACGATATCGAAACCAGCTTTTATCACTGCATCTTTAAAATACTTAGTGTTTTCTTCTAGCTTATCTCTTAATTCGGTATTAGTACTAAGAATTTCAAAAACTTTAATTGATGCACCTACAAGTGATGGCGCTAGAGAATTTGAAAATAAATATGGACGTGAACGTTGACGCAACATATCAATCACTTCTTGATTCGCGACAGTGTAACCACCCATTGCACCACCAAGCGCTTTACCTAAAGTTCCTGTAATGATATCCACACGGTCCATACAGTTGTAGTATTCTGGAACTCCACGTCCAGTTTTCCCAACAAATCCAGCTGAATGACACTCATCACTCATTACAAGCGCGTCATATTTATCTGCTAAATCACAAATCTCATCCATTTTAGCGAAATCTCCATCCATTGAGAAAACTCCATCAGTTACAATAATTCTATGGCGTTGGTCTTGTGCTTTTATCAATTGCGCTTCCAAATCGGCCATATCACTGTGCTTGAAACGGTATCGTTGTGCTTTACACAAACGAACACCATCAATAATAGAAGCGTGATTTAACTCATCTGAAATGATTGCATCTTCTTCTCCAAACAATGGTTCAAAAACTCCACCATTCGCATCAAAAGCAGCTGCGTATAAAATTGAATCTTCTTTTCCGTAGAAATTAGCGATTTTTTTCTCTAATTCTTTGTGAATATCTTGCGTTCCACAAATAAAACGTACTGATGACATTCCAAATCCGTGTGAATCCAAAGTGTCTTTTGAAGCTTGAATAACATCCGGATGTGATGATAGCCCAAGGTAGTTATTGGCACACATAATCACAACCTCATCTCCACTTTTCACTGTTACTTTAGCACCTTGAGGAGAGGTAATAATACGTTCTCTTTTATAAACGCCATCAGCCTTAATCTGCTCTAATTCTTTTGCTAAATGATCTTTAATATTTCCGTACATCTGCTTTGTTTTAGTTTCTAACAAAGCTAATCATTTTAGACAAATTAGTGGTAGTTCTTAGAGATAAAAGCAGTAAAACGGGAGTGTTTATAAGCAAAACAAGACTTGAAACAATTTTTAACGGAGGAGATTAACATGTCCTACAAGTTCTTTTCTAATGTATTCCGTATCTTCATAAACGATTTTCCAAACGTAGGTGCCGTCTGGACAAGTTCGCCCATTATAGGTCCCATCCCATCCTTCTTTCATATCTGTACTTTCGTAAACAATTTCTCCCCAACGGTTAAATATTAGCATCTTGAAATCAATGATGTTTCCTCCTTTAACCATAAACAAATCGTTAGCGCCACTGTGATCGGGCGTGAAAGAATTAGGAACATATATTAATGCTTCATATTTAATCGCAACCTCATCACTTACTTCACAACCATTTTCATCTTCAAAAGTGACTGTATAAACAATAGATTGCGGAGGTGATGCTATCGGATTTTGACAATTTACACAAGACAAATACTCTGTTGGCGACCAAGTATAAATCCCTCCTGGATTATTTCCAGAAACCGAAAGCGGAACCTCATCACCAACAAATCCATAATAATCAGCACTTACTTGAATAAACGGTGAAGGAAAATGATCTATTCTAACATCTGCTGTTGCCGAGCAACCATATTCATCCGTGACTAAAACAGTATAAATCACTGGATTCATTGGTCTCGCTGTAGTATTTGATGAAGTAGGTGATGCAACACTATAAGAGGGAGTCCATTCATACTCAACCCCACCACTCGCCCAAAGGTTTACGCTTTCTCGAGGACAAACAATAGTATCATTTCCTGCTAAAGGGTTAACTTCAATGACATCAATAAAAACACTGTCAGGAACCGTTCCACAAGGATTTGTAAAATCAATGTAATACCATCGGTCTACAGTTGTGGAAATGGTTACAGTTTGACCAGTGATTGTATTAATATCTATATTTGGTGACCAGTCTATATATGGCGCTCCACTAGCAGAAACATTAACTGTTTCTCCAAAACAGAGTTGAACCGTATCATCCACTATAGGATGTGGAACATCTAGATAGACTTCAACATGAATAACTTCGGTTAAAACACAACCTTCAGCAGTTGTTACTTCAGCAGTAAAATCCATACTATTATCTGGTGCAATTAACAGTGTATCTTGAGTTAAGGATCCAATAATCGCGTTATTATCAGTCGTTGACCATGAATAGCCTACACCACCACTTACCCAAAGCTGAACAGTATCTCCCTTACAAATTTCTAGATCATCAATGGATTCACTACTGCCTAAGAAAACATCTAAAACCAAAGAAAGCGTATCTGACCCACAAGCGCCAGAAACAATTACTGTAAACTCGGTTGTGACATCTATTGTTGCTATAGGTGTTGGACTAGTTGGATCGTCTAAATATTGCGCTGGAGTCCATTGGTAAACAGACCCACCAGAAGCTTCCAATTGATAAGGAGTACCGGGACAAACTGGGACAGGAGGCTGAACAATAGCGCCATTAAAATCCTCAATGACAACCTCTAAGTAACTGGTATCAGGATCAAAGCAACCATCAACATCACTAACCACAAACATTACCTCGTAAGTTCCTGTTGAAGAATAAAAGTGGATGGGTTCAAAATCAGTGCTTGTAGTTCCATCTCCGAAGTCCCAAAAATAAGCACTCCCATTTTGGGAATCATTCGAGAAAAATGCAGAATCTGGCAAACAGATTATTGAACTTGGTAGAGAGCTAGCAGAATAAATTGCACCCAAATCAAATTTCCATGCTGCAAGATTACAATTACTGCTATTATTTGTTTCAGAGAAAGCACCAGGAGTAGTTGTAAACCCATAATCATTTCCTCCGCATGCTCCACAAACTGCATGATAAATCCTTCCATGTTTATCAAATCTACTAGTTCCTCCATCCACATGATTAGAACTACTTGCGACTCCCCCCATATAAGTTCCATAATTTAAAGCCGTTGCATTTTCAGCCAATACCCCAACATAAAAATTATTACCGTTAGTATTAGATTGATAAGCATTTGAAGTAGTCGGAAAACCACTAGAAGTACTACCATAAGCTTGAACAGAACGATTCACTTGACCTCCCCAACCGGTATAATAAATTTCATTACAATTCGAAACCAAAAATGCAGTTGGTGATATCTCTACCACTCCATTTCCTCCTCCAACAATTGTTGACCAATTTAAGGTTGATAAATCAGGGGAATATTGACGAATAAACTGCCCTGAATTTGGATTGCTATACACACCAGGTGTTATAGGCATAGCACCAGCTGTTTGACCAAATACATAAACACGATCTGACTGATCCAATTGAACAAAAAAGGTTTGATCGTAACTCCCTGTTCCAATATAAGTTCCGTTTAACACCGCTGAGCTTACACCATTCAATTCTGCCACAAACCCATCAGCCGAGCCACCTTGAAAAGTTGGAGTATGTCCTCCTGAAAATGGTAGTCCGGTAGATTTTGTTCCCCCACTCACAAAAATCGAATTGGTGGACGATACTTGAATAGAATATCCGGCATCATCTTGAGCACCTCCAAGGTAAGTCGACCAGATTACAGTAGATAAATCGGGTGTAAACTTTGCAACTATAGCGTCTTGATTACCGCCTAAAGTGGTATTGGATCCATTAATAATTGGAATATCTGAAGATTGAGTAGAACTGGCAATTAAAACATCACCATTATTATCTAAAATTATATCTCCCCTAAAAACATCTCCGTAATTGTAATTTAGTGCACTGATGTTTAATCCATCGTTCGCTGTTCCTCCAAAATATGTACTCGCCAATAAACTCGATCCATTTGCACTTAGTTTTGTAAGGACTATATCTGATCCATTAAAACTAATACCAATTTGACTAGTTAAAGAGCCACCTCTGTTTACACTTTGAAATGCATTTGCTAAAACAGGGTAGTTTGAAGAAGTGGAAATCCCTAAGATATAGAGTTCATTTTGATTATTGGTGATAATTGAATTTGGAGTTTCATTACCATTCCCTCCGATATATGTAGAATAAAGTAAACTTGAACCGTCACTAGAAAACTTGGTGATTCCCATATCAATTTTATAAGAGCCATACCCACCATTAAAGGTTCCATCATACGCTCCAGTAGAAATTGGATAACCTGTTCCAAAAACAATTCCTCCTGCATAAAGATTCCCATCATTATCTGGCGCTGCAGTAAACCCCCAATTATCTGAAGAGGAACCTGTAAACGTTGAAAAAGTCAAGCTAGGATCTATAACTAAGGAAATGTTAGAATTATATCCATTGGGAAAGTAATAACTAACTGTATCATGATCTAACCTAAACTCTGCTTCAACATTTATCTTGTTGTTTTCTGTAGATTCGCTCCAAACTTGAAGGTTTTTTTCGATAATAGAACCAAATCTTGTTTGAATTTCCACCTGTCTTCTACCCACTTTCAATCCGTCCATTCCTTCATGGAAAATTTTAATTATTGACGGATCAATACCAGCAGAAACAATGAATGAATATTTAATGTCTTCTGGAGAACTTTCAAGTATTAGATCTATCCCTGGGTAAAAGTCTATGAATTCTAAAACCTTATACGAAAGTATCCTTGAATGCCACTTCGTACTATCGCTACCTAGAAAATAATTATTATAAAAATGAGACGGATTCTTTTCATTGACTTCTCCTTGCCAAGAGGAATTAATAAAGTGACTATGAATTGTATGGTGTTTGACTTGATCGACTTCTTCTCCTTCATGGGCAGCATGATAAACATCCCCTAAATCAGAAAGTGCATAAGTAAATTTGTCTTTCTCTATAAAAAAATCACCTTTTACTAAAGCTACCTTGTATAAAATTTGACTATCCCATTGCCCTCTGTTTGGCTGAAACCATACTTCATTATCCTGTGCCAATAAACCATTGGTCAGAAATAAAAAAAGTAAAAACAAAAGCTTCAATCGACTCATCATTCAAATATACAAATACTCGTAGGTAAACAATAAAATACAAGGCTAAATCTCATAATTTCAGCTTATAATATAACTCATTTCAACATCCAAACGTTGCTTATTTTTAAGTTAATTAAACACTAATTAAGATTTATGCCGTAAAACAGAGATTAAAAAACTATTTTTGTATCAGATTAATAACAATGTCATGAGTGATGCAATCAAGCATGAGTGTGGAATAGCACTTCTTCGTTTAAAAAAACCATTAGAATTTTATATAGATAAATACGGCTCAGCTTTTTACGGCTTGAACAAGATGTATTTATTAATGGAAAAACAACACAATCGTGGTCAAGATGGTGCTGGACTAGCAAATATAAAACTGGATATGAATCCAGGAGAACGCTATATTTCAAGAAGTAGATCTGTTAGTTCAAAACCCATTCAAGATATCTTCGCAGGAGTAAATAAGCGATTTGAGGATATTGAAGAAGAAAACCCTGAGTTATTGAAAGACGTTGACTACCTAAAAAGGAACGCTGGATTTACTGGAGAGTTATTTTTGGGACACTTACGTTATGGAACTTCCGGGACCAACAACCTTGAAAGCTGCCATCCATTCTTGCGTCAAAACAACTGGATGACTAGGAATCTTGTTGTTGCAGGAAACTTCAACTTAACAAATGTAGACGAACTCTTTGAAGTGCTTCTGAACCTTGGTCAACATCCAAAAGAAAAATCTGATACGGTTACAGTTTTAGAAAAAATTGGACATTTTTTAGATGTAGAAAACGAACAACTATTCCAACAATACAAATCACAAGGTTACAACAATATAGAAATTACTTCTAAAATTGCAGAAAGTTTAGATATTCAAAAAATATTAAAACGTGCTTCAGAAGATTGGGATGGTGGGTATACGATGGCTGGTCTTTTAGGACATGGTGATGCATTTGTATTAAGAGATCCTGCAGGAATTAGACCCGCATTTTGGTATGAAGATGATGAGATTTGTGTAGTCACTTCAGAGCGTCCTGTGATTCAAACAGCATTTAATTTAAAGAAGGATGACATTAAGGAATTAACTCCAGGTCATGCCTTGATTATCAAGAAGAATGGTAAAACAACTGAAGTAGAGATAAACAAACCAACTGAAAGAGCAGCATGTTCTTTTGAACGTATTTATTTCTCAAGAGGAAACGACCATGATATTTATCTTGAAAGAAAATTATTAGGACAATTGTTGATTCCACAAATCATAAAAAGCATCAACAATGAATTAGATAACGCTGTATTTTCGTTTATCCCGAACACGGCAGAAATGTCATTTTACGGAATGATGAAAGGTCTTGAAGACTTCCTAAATGTCGAAAAAATGGCAGCCATTAAAGCATTAGGAACAGATATCACAGATGAGAAATTAAGTAATATTCTAAACCGTAAAACACGTTTTGAGAAAATAGCGATTAAAGATGCTAAGCTTAGAACTTTTATCACCCAAGCAGATGCAAGGGATGAGATGGTTGCGCACGTTTATGACATTACTTATGGTACTATAAAGCGGAAAGAGGATAACCTTGTAGTAATTGATGACTCTATTGTTCGAGGAACAACATTAAAACAAAGTATCTTAAAAATATTAGACCGTTTAGAGCCTAAAAAAATAGTAGTGGTTTCTTCTGCTCCTCAAATTCGTTATCCAGATTGTTATGGAATCGATATGGCGAGAATGAGTGAGTTCATTGCATTTGAAGCAGCAATAGAACTGCTTAAAGAAAGAAATAAAGCTTACATTATCAATGATGTTTATAAAAAATGCAGAGAACAAATTCTGTATCCTAAAGAGCAGATTCGAAATTATGTGAAAGAAATTTACGAACCTTTTACAGCCGATGAAATTTCTCATAAAATTGCTGAATTACTAACTCCAGTTGGAATGAATACGGAAGTAGAGATCGTTTATCAAACCATTGAAAACCTCCACATTGCTTGTCCTAACAATAAAGGAGATTGGTATTTCACAGGAAATTACCCAACACCTGGAGGGAATAAAGTTGTGAATAAAGCATTTATGAATTATATTGAAGGCAATACTAATAGAGCCTATTAATTAAGTCATGAAAAAGCAAACAGCAATATTTTTCTATATTCTAGGAGCTTATGTTGTACTACAATTTGTTTGGTGGGGTTATCATTTGATAGAACTTACTTCTGAAATCAAAACTCCTGACGCTCAACAGAAGCGAATCATTATGATTATTGGGGAAGGACTGGTCTTCTTCTTTCTTCTTCTCTTGGGATTATGGAAAATTAGAAGTTCAATTCAAAAGGAAATGCGCTTGTCTAAACGACAAAACAACTTCCTACTATCCGTAACCCATGAATTGAAAACACCTTTAACATCAAACAAGCTTTATCTTCAAACTTTACTTAAAAGAAAGAATTTAGAACGAGAGCAACAAGAACAACTTCTTGAACAAGCTATTGCAGAAAACAATAGACTTGAGGATATGATTGAGAACATTCTTACCGCTACACGTATAGAAAACCACCGTTTACAATTAAATTTTGAAAACTATAATCTGAGTGAAGAGATAACAAGAATTGTAGAGAAATGGTCCAGAAACAGAACGACTGTAAAGCTCGATATTACTGAGAACATCACTTCTAAAGTTGACTTATTCATTATTGAAACTGTACTTCACAACCTACTTGAAAACGCCTTTAAGTACGCAGGCGAGACCCCAGAAATCGAAGTCTATTTACATAAAGAAAAAAACATGATTGTTTGGGGAGTAAAAGACCAAGGAAAGGGAATTCCTCCTCAGTATAAAAGAGATATTTTTAGCAAATTTGTTAGATTAGGAAATGAAGAAACACGTGATCAAAAAGGAACTGGTTTGGGATTATACATCGTAAGAAACCTTGTGGTGTTTCATGGCGATACCATAACTTATCTTCCTAACAAACCACAAGGTTCACATTTCAAAATTACACGAGATGAAAAACAATAAAAAAGTTGGTCTAATTATTCTTGACGGATGGGGAATTGGTGATAAAAGCCAATCTGACGCAATTTACAATGCCAACACTCCTGTCATGGATGGCTTACTTAAAGATTTCCCTAACGCGCAATTATTAACTTCAGGAGAAAACGTAGGACTGCCCAAAGGTCAAATGGGGAACTCGGAAGTTGGACACCTGAACATTGGCGCCGGAAGAATCGTATATCAAGAACTTACCCGTATCAACAAATCAATTCGTGATAAAGAATTCTTCTCTATTGATATTCTTCAATCTGCCTTCAAAAAAGCAAAAGAAAAGAACCAAAAAGTACATTTTATTGGACTTGTATCTGAAGGCGGAGTACATAGCTCTCAAGCACATCTCCATGCACTTTGCGACATGGCAAATCAATATGAATTAGAAAAAGTTTACATTCATGGATTTACAGATGGTAGAGATTGTGATCCGAAAAGTGGAGCAGGATTCTTTGAACGTTTAGAAGGTCACATTCAAAACTCTCCTATAAAAATAGCCGGTATTATCGGACGTTATTTCGCAATGGACAGAGATAAAAGATGGGAACGCATTGAGCAAGCCTATGATTTATTGACTAAAGGAAAAGGGCTCCAATTCGATAATGTTGCGGCTACATTTGACCATTGGTATAATGAAAACATCACCGATGAATTCATAAAAGCTTCTGTGATTAACCATGGTAAAAAAAATACAAATATTGAAGACGGAGATTTGGTCATCAGCTTTAATTTCAGAACCGATCGTCCAAGGGAAATAATCACGGTCTTAAATCAGCAAGAAATTGAAGCTTATTCCATGAAACCTTTGAATATTGATTTACTCACAATGACTTCATACGATGATACTTTCACAAATGTGGGTGTAATATTTGAAAAAGATAATTTAAAAAACACATTAGGTGAAATCGTTGAAGCAGCTGGAAAAACCCAAGTTAGAATTGCCGAAACAGAAAAATATCCACATGTTACTTTTTTCTTTTCAGGAGGTCGAGAAATAGAATTTAAAGGTGAAAAGAGAATCTTAGTCAACTCGCCCAAAGTGGCAACTTATGACTTACAACCAGAAATGAGTGCTGTTGAAGTAACTGAAAAGATTACAGAAGAAATTGAATTAAACAGACCCGACTTCTTTTGCTTAAACTTTGCCAATCCTGATATGGTTGGACATACAGGTGTTTACGAAGCCATTATCAAAGCGGTTGAAACAGTTGATACTTGCTTAAGTAAAGTTGTAAAAACAGCACAATCAAAAGGATATGAATTAATGGTTATTGCAGACCACGGTAATGCTGATATGGCAATCAATGCCGATGGCTCGCCAAATACAGCACATTCTTTAAATCCAGTACCGGTGGTTTATATCACCAAGGAATCGCTAAGCTTAAGCAATGGGATTTTGGCAGATGTTGCTCCTACTCTATTAATCAGAATGGGCTTACCACTTTCTAAAGAAATGACAGGGAAAAATTTGATCAAATAATAAACTTATACTTTCACCATAAAAAAAGAGGCTAACCTGAAAAGGCAGCCTCTTTTTTATGCAAAATCAAATCTTATTTTTTCCCTCTAAATAGTTGAACAAAACCATGTTCTTCAATTTCTTCACCAGAAGTATTCTTTAATTTAAATTTATAGAAGTAAGTTCCATCTGAACACTCAGCACCTGAATTATTTACATTTCCATTCCATTTGAAGTTCAAATCTGTACTTTCAAAAACTATATTCCCCCATCTGTTAAGAATTACAATTTCTAATTCAATAGCGTTAACAGCGTTAATAGTAAAGTAATCATTTTCATTATCACCATTTGGCGTAAATACATTCGTCATATCATATTCTAAAGGAAATACAACTGTTACAACTGCCGTAGCCTGATCTGTACATGAACCTTCTATTAATGTTAAAGTCACTGTATAAGAACCCTCTTCAATATAAGTTGAATACTGGTTACTTAAATCATTTACTGTATTTGTCTGACCGTTTCCAAAGTCCCATACATAAGTTGTAGCTGGCTCTGAAGTATTCGTAAATGTAACATACAAAGGAGAACCACCTGAAACTGGATCAGCAGTGAAACTTGCCTCTGGTGGTGGATTCTGTTCCAGAAAAATACTATCATTCACACTACAAACATTGTCTGTAATAGTAAAATAGTACCACCCTGAAGGCCTATCTGGCCATGCAGATGCACTTACATTACTAGGATTATTTGCTCCCGGACCACTCCAGTTAAACTCAGGCGTTCCCGTATATCCAGAAACGTCTCCATACCCTACAACCGCACCATTACTCATCCCGCAATCCGCTGGGAATTGATTGAGTGAATCAATTTTCAATGTTTGATTCATTACAATAATGGCAGTATCTGAATACTCAAACCCACAATCGTCTGTAGAAGTAACAATATATTCATGCGTTCCATTTTCTAAGGCCGCACCAAAGACATTTGAACCTGTCTGTCCATTGCTCCAAGAATAGGTATACGGTGGGAATCCATTAATCGTAGTCGCCCATAAAGGCACACTGTCATTAGCACACAATATTGTTGTATCTGTAGAATTAACGGTAGAATAGGGCTCATCCTCTATCCAAATAACCCCCTGTGAGAAGACGGTATCACCACATTCAGTAACCGAATAAGCCGAAATAATAATACTTTCTGGTCCTTCTGCAGTACCATCATTTATAGGATTTATATTTAATACAAGTGAGTCAATCCCTGGTAAGAATATTACACTATCACCCGGTGACAAATCTGGAAAATCGACTCCTTGAGTAGCAGTTCCTGAAACATCAAAATAAATAACTAGAGAATCTGAAGTTTGATTCGAGGGACGTGTAAAGTATACATTTCCTTCGGTACAACCTTCAATTAATAAAGTATCTGATGTAGCTGTGTTTGATTCAATACTAATATTCACACCTCCAGACGAAAAAGAGTTAGCTTCTAAGAAAACTCCTGAGTCATGGCTCATGTCTTGTACATTAGAAATTGCCATTTTAATATGAAAAGTATCATTACATGACAAGGATGAATTAGCAGGCAAAATAACCGTGCTCCCATTAAAAATTGGAGAAGAAGGAATAGTTGACATTGATGAAGAGTAGGCCGTGGTAAAGTACTGACTGTTGGATTGCCAATTTGGATCTGCAGCAGCACAAGTTAATGGGTCTCCATAAGTTGTAGCAAAACCTGAATTCACAGTATTTATACTTACTGGAATATTACTAGAGTTCGGTATCGTAGCAATATTCATTGAGTTATTCGAATATGGTCCCGTTATTCCTGGCCCTGAAATAAAAAAACCAAAAATATCATTCACATCAGCACATGTATAATCAGTATACTCAGCAGAAGCGAAAATATAATTAAATGAAAGTGTATCTCCAGAAGGAACAAAATCGAATTCAATAACAACACCATTGGTGGGATTTGATGCTCCTAAAGCAATTGCATTTAAATCAGGGTCAGTAGAAACATTTGACGCTCCATTGGTTCCTAACAAAACACCTTCAGAAATAGGGAAATTTGAAGTTCCACTATTAAACCTGCGAACAGATGTTTGCGCAACGTTTGCATTTGCAGCAGATCCATTATAGGTAATATTAAAAGCATTAATTCCAGCTCCTAACAATACGTTTTGAACGGCTTGAGCTGGGGTCATAGTAGGATTCGTTAAAACTATATTCTGTGAATTCCCAGAGAAAGTCACTAGAGCAGTTAACATTACAGAAAGTATAAATCGTTTTTTCATCCTCTTAAAATTGTATTTATTGAATATTACAGACTCTGTTTTATTGAATAAGGTTGCACAACTTCTCATTATTCTTTGACCATAAAGAGTCATCTATTTAACAAAAATAGCACAAGACCCGTTAATTAAAAAATAATTAAACTTAAAATCATTCAAAACATAATTAGATGATCACTGTTTGAACCTACAAGCAATCAAGCTATTTTAGGATATTTTTTTACCTTTACATAAAAAGAATTTCAATGAAAAAGACACAAGATTTTATAGTCAATAATAAACAAAGATTTTTAGATGAGCTTTTTGAATTGCTGCGCATTCCATCTGTTTCAGCTGATCCAGCCAACAAAGGTGATGTAAAGCAAGCGGCTCAACTTGTAGCACAGCACCTTACCGAAGCAGGCGCAGACAATGTAGAAGTTTGTGAAACGGCAGGCCATCCAATTGTATATGGAGAAAAAATTATTGATCCTCAGCTTCCAACTGTTCTCGTATATGGTCATTATGATGTTCAACCTGCAGACCCTATTGAATTATGGGATTCACCTGCTTTTGAACCTGTAATAAAAAAGACAGATATTCATCCCGAAGGAGCAATATTTGCCCGAGGAGCTTGTGATGATAAAGGTCAAGTTTTTATGCACATTAAGGCTTTTGAAGCAATGAGTAAAAACGGAGAACTTCCTTGCAACGCTAAGTTTATGATTGAAGGTGAAGAAGAAGTTGGAAGTCCAAACCTTGCCATATTCATTAAAGAGCATAAAGAACGTTTAGCAGCTGATATAATTTTAGTTTCTGATACGGGAATTATTTCTAATGAACATCCTTCTATTACAACAGGTTTAAGAGGGTTAAGTTATGTTGAAGTTGAGGTTACAGGACCGAATAGAGATTTACACTCTGGACTTTATGGAGGTGCAGTTGCCAATCCCATCAACGTCCTTTCGAATATGATTACGCAACTTCAAGATGATAAGCACAGAATCACTATTCCTGGTTTTTATGATAAAGTAGAGGTGATTTCTGAAGAAGAAAGAGCTGAAATGGAGCGTGCACCATACAATGAAGAAGAATACAAAGCTTCTATCAATATTAAGAATGTTCAAGGAGAAAAAGGATACACTACACGCGAAAGAAGTTCTATTCGACCAACGCTTGATGTCAATGGTATTTGGGGCGGCTATACCGGCGAAGGAGCAAAAACAGTTCTTCCGTCAAAGGCCTTTGCGAAAATATCTATGCGTTTAGTACCTCATCAAGACCCTGATGAAATCACAGAGCTATTTACAAAGTATTTTGAAAGCATCGCTCCAGATTCAGTAAGTGTTAAAGTTAGTCCGCATCATGGTGGACTTCCAGCAGTTACACCAATTGATTCTAACGGTTATATTGCAGCTAGCAATGCTATGGAAAAAACATTCGGTAAAAAACCAATTCCATTGAGAAGTGGAGGAAGTATCCCAATTGTTGCATTATTTGAACAAGTTTTAGGATTAAAAACTGTACTTATGGGCTTCGGATTAAACAGTGACGCGATCCATTCGCCAAATGAACATTATGGTTTATTTAATTTCTACAAAGGAATTGAAACCATTCCTTATTTTTATGAAGAGTTTACAAAACTAAATAAACAATAATGAGAAACATCAAGTACTTCTTCGTTTTAGTGTCGGTTATTTTCCTGACCACTGCTTGCATTGAAGATCCTGAATACAAGGGTGCATCTAACTTCAAAATTGACAAAATCAATAAGGATATAGTCGCTTTCAACATGGATATTTCAGCTTTCAACCCTAACGGTTACAAGCTCAAAGTTAGAAAGTCAAATTTCAAAGTATACTTGAATGATGAGTATATTGGAAACGCTCAGCTGAATAAGAAATATGTAATGAAAAAGAACACCACAACATTGGAAAATGTACCAGTGGAAATTCTTTTAGAAAAAGACGTCTTTCTGTCCTTGATGAAAATAGTAACAAAAGGAACTGTTAAACTTCGACTAGAAGGAGTTCTTAAGGCTTCTGTTGTGGGGTTTCCTGTGAGAAAGAAAATTGATCAAACAAAAAACATTAACCTAAAAGATTTAAACATCAACTTAGGTAAATTTTTAAACTTTTAAGATGAAAAAGCACACCAACGATTTAATTAATTCAAGTAGCCCCTATCTTCTACAACATGCCCATAATCCAGTTAACTGGGTTGAATGGAGTGAAGAAGCTTTTAAACAAGCTGAGAGAGAAAAGAAACTTGTATTAATTAGCGTTGGTTATTCCGCTTGCCACTGGTGTCATGTCATGGAACATGAAAGTTTTGAAGATGAAGCTGTCGCAGAATTAATGAATAAACATTTGATTTGCATCAAAGTAGATAGAGAAGAACGTCCTGATGTTGACCAGATTTATATGAATGCTGTTCAACTTATGACGCAACAAGGAGGTTGGCCTTTAAATTGTTTTGCTTTACCAGACGGACGTCCAATATTTGGGGGGACTTATTTTCCTAAAGAAAAGTGGATGGAAACCATTCAAAAGCTTTGGAGAACTTATCAAGAAGACCTGCCTCGAGTTGAAGAATATGCTAAGCAACTCACAGAAGGAGTAATTAACTCTGAGCTAGTTGAAGCAGTAACTCCTAAAGAAGAATTTGAAGAATCTATATTGACTGAAATGGTTCAAAAATGGAAACAAAGCTTCGATTTTGAAGAAGGGGGAAATAACAGAGCGCCTAAGTTTCCTTTACCAAATAATTACGAGTTCTTATTGCGCTACGGTTATCAAGGCAAGGACAACACTGTACTTAAGCACACCCACAATACACTTCAAAAAATGGCTTTCGGGGGGATTTATGACCAAATAGGAGGAGGATTCTCAAGATATTCTGTTGATCATTTATGGAAAGTTCCGCATTTCGAAAAAATGCTTTACGATAACGGTCAGTTGCTTTCAGTATATGCCAATGCTTACCAACATGACAACAAGTTACTTTACAAAAATGTAATCGATCAAACAATTGAATGGCTGATGCGAGAAATGCGTCATGCTGATAAGGGTTTTTACTCTGCTCTTGACGCAGATTCTGAAGGAGTAGAAGGAAAATATTACACTTGGACAAAGGCAGAACTCAAAAGTATTTTAAAAGATGATTTCGAATGGTTTAGTGATTTCTACAATGTCAATGAAATAGGTTATTGGGAAAATGAACAATACATTCTATTGCGAAAATTCACAAAAGAAGAATGGTGCGAGAAGAACAATACTTCTCTTCCTGATTTTGAAGAACAACTTAAAGCTGTACATAAAAAATTAAATTCGGTAAGAGACAAGCGAATTCGCCCTGGACTTGATGATAAACAGCTTACATCATGGAACGCTATAACAATAAAAGGATTGGCAGATGCAGGATTAGCTTTACAAAACAATCAATACATTGAAGAAGCTAAACTCACTGCTGAATGGCTAGTCGAACATCAGTTCAATGCAGAAACAGGTCAGCTATACAGAACACGAAAGGACGGGAAATCAAAAATCAATGGTTTTCTAGAAGACTATGCTCATGTCATTGATGCATTTATAGCACTTCATGAAACTACTTTTGAAAAGAAGTGGATTGATCTTGCGAAAAGCCTAGTAGACTTTACAATCGAACACTTTTATGATGATCGATCGAAAATGTTCTTCTTTACGGATAAAGACACCGAACTGCTTACACGAAAACTGGAAGTAAATGACAATGTTATCCCTGCATCCAATAGCGTTATGGCAAAAAACTTATTCAAATTAGGAAAACTATATCATTCGACATTATATAACAAGATGTCTAAGCAAATGTTATCTAATTTATACGATCAGCTTCCTTCATACGGATCGGGATATTCCAACTGGGGACTGCTTGCTCTTTCCATAACAGATGAGTTTTATGAAGTTGCAATCACAGGAGAAAACGCAACAGAAGTTAGATTTGAATTAGGTGCGAATTACATTCCAAATGCTGTCTATTCTGGCGGAAAAAAAATAAACACTCCATTTCTTCAAGATAAAGCATTTACAAAAGAAAGCACTATTTATATTTGTGAAAACAATACATGCCAGGCACCAACACAATCACTATCAGAGGCGCTATTAAAGTTAAGTAAATAAAAAAGCCTCCTGACATAATCAGAAGGCCTTCAATATTTTATTTGGGATTAAAATTTCTATTCTAAGAAATTAGAGTAAAACTCCATTATGGTATAATCAGCACCTTCAAAATTCACTCCTCTTACTCCAGTTGAAAGTAAAAATCTAGTAATTACTCTACGTTCCATTTCTTCTCCTTTCAGTAATGTTATTTTAGCTACTTTACTTTCTTTATTAAATCCAACTGTAAAGTAATCCGTATAATACTGAGCTGATTTTTCAATATTCTCAGCTGTAACTTCGCTTGGCATTACAAACTCAATAAAGTTCGCAGAAATATTTTTTTTCAAATCGGCTGCGGTGCCTTCTACCTTTGCTGTTTGAGCAAAACTACTTAAGGCAAAAACCATTATTGTGATAAGAGTAATTATTTTTTTCATAATTCTATATTTTAAAGAAGACTAAATATGCGTATAAAAAGTTGCATCTACAAACTCAGTCTATTATAATTTCATAATTTAACAATGATAAGACAAAACCTATGCCAAAAAAAAAGCACCTCTTAATTAAATTCAATATACAAAAAAACGATTACATCATTCACATAGAATAAAAAAATAATCCCAGTTACATTCAATCTATTTTGTATTTCACTTGTAGAATAAGGAGGATTCAACTATTTTTCAAACTTTATTGTTCTATTCTAAAAAACAAAAAGCATGAAGTCATTTCTAACCCTAGATAAAATTGAAGCAGGATGTGATGAAGCAGGCAGGGGTTGTATTGCAGGTCCTGTTGTCGCTGCAGCGGTAATTCTACCCAAAGACTGTATTATTCCCGGTCTCAATGATTCAAAACAGCTGAGTTCGAAAAAGAGACAGATGTTAGTTCCTATTATTAAAGAGTTGGCTTTATCGTACACAATTGCTTTTGTTGATCAACTTAGGATTGACGAAATCAATATTCTAAACGCTAGTTTTGAAGCAATGCACAAAGCAGTAGACGGACTTCAACAAAAACCTGAACTTCTATTGATTGATGGAAATCGTTTTAATCCTTATCCAACAATTGAACATGAATGCATTATAAAAGGCGATGCTAAATTCCTAAGTATTGCGGCAGCCTCTGTTCTTGCCAAAGAAGCACGGGATGATTTTATGCGCGAAATTCATAATGATCATCCCGCGTATGATTGGAAAAAAAACAAAGGTTATCCAACAAAAGCACACAAAAAAGTTGTTTCAGAAATTGGAATCACTTTTTATCATAGAAAAACTTTTAGACTTTAATAAATTACATTTTACTTAGCTTGAAGTTGATTACAACAATAATCCGTTAATAAATATCATTAAAGCAGTGTGAATGTTTATTTTTAAGCCTTAGTTTTGATAAAAATAGTTGAATGAAGCGCATTATCCTTATAAGTATAGTATTGTCGGCAGTAGTTTGGATAACATATTCAAGTTATGAACTTTGGATTAATAATGACAATACAGTAAATCCACAATATGTTTTTTGTGATGAGGATCAATCAATTTTGCTAATTAACAAGTTTGATGAAACTAAAGGAGCCAATTATTTTGATGCTATTCAAAAAAATCCTTTAGCGCTTTCCCTTCCAGAACTCGACTCTTTACCTTTTGATGATGGACTTAAGATTTATGCTAGTGGTAACCGTGCAATTATCATTTTTGAGAAAGACAGTAAGTGGAAAAAACATGAGATTGAGAACATAACTTCGGCTTTTAAACTGAGCAACCTTACTTTTAAACACGAAGGATACCATCTAATGATTGCTCAAAACTACACTCCTTGTGATAAAAAGCTTCGTGAAGGCTTCTTACTAGAAGGTGATAAAAAAGCATCAGCTAATTTTTGGGTGAATAAAGGTGGTCAATGGAAAAGAACTGATGTTTATAACTTAAGTAAGGGGTTTTTTGAATACCGCTCAAGTGAACCTCATTCCGTTTTTGGTGAAGCCGTAAAAGATATTCCTATTTTCTCTTCAGTTATTCCAGTTTCAAGTTCTTCTTATTTATTCAAAGAAAGATTTTATGCAGTTGAGAAAGACACAATATTCAAGAACAGCCCAATGAATCAATGGATAGACAAGGGTTTTGTTACTATTGATTACGAAGGAAATCATATTATTGTTAGTGATTACCGTTCCCAACAAAAACCGAGTTTAATTCTTATTGAACAGTCAAAAACAGAAGACTCTGTTATCGTCTTGGAAGATATGTACTCATTCTCTGGATTTCAACTTACCCACGATTTTCCATCCATAAAAAACAAAAGGTTCTATGTTATTGAAATAGAAGACAAAGTATTGTTTGTCGAATCAAAAAATATAGCGAGAAAAATACTTGTAGATTATCAATTGGGAAAAACACTGGCGTTAAGTCCAGAGAGACAAGAACAATTTTTTGGTGGCTTACCTTCTCATGTAAATATGCGTGATATTTCGACAGATAAAAAAGCAAGTTTAACGTGGAAAGACAAACTGTTGTTTGAAGTGAATACACAACCCCCAAATGAACAATTAGCGGTTGCAGACAAAACGACTTGGTCTGCATCGGTTAAACATGAAATCTATAAACTTGTTCCAATCACTGATCATTTAAGACAAGGAACCTCTATACTTAGTTACAGCAAAACAGGTAAATATGAACTCTTAAGTCCAAACGGGAAGTCGCTTTGGCAAAGTGATTTAAAGAATCCTATTCAAGGTGATATAATGGTCGTTGATGTATTCAACAATAACAAGCTTCAGTTTTTATTTCGCACCAACAAACAAATTCATTTGATTGATTTAAATGGCAATGCTGTTGGTGGCTTTCCTTATATATCAGAGCATGAACTCACAACAGGCATGAGTGAATTTGTTTGGAATGGAACCAAGCGTTTTTTGATTGGTAATCAAAAAGGTGAAATAATAATGCTCAACAGTGCTGGACAAGAATTAAACATTATTCAAGTTGGAAAAGAAGCTATTATTTCAACTCCTTATGCTTTAAACATTAAGGGGAACCTTCGTGTTTGGGCTGTTAATTCAGATTTTCAGCAGTATATGGGATATCTTGAAACACCTGCAAAAGCGAAACTAATTGGTAAAACGAGTTTTGAAAACGCCATTAAACACAATGGAAAAGTAATTACCTATTTTGAAAAAGAGGGGAAAGTTTACAGTCAAACATCAGACGATAAAGGAGTTGAAATAAAAGATGTTAAGTTCATTGAAAATGGTCAACTTTTCAAAGTCAATGAAAATCACTTTATCATTTCTAACAACAACGATTTCAAAGTATTTAACCATGATAACGAAATAATTTACAGCAAACAGTTACCATTTAATGAAGTTGGGATATTTGAATACCATTCATCAAATCAAATAAGTGTGGTCTTGGATTATCTTCAAAATAAAATCCATGCTTATAATAAAACAGGTGAAGAATTAGAGGGTTATCCAAAAGAAGGAAGAAGTTTAACGATATCACATCTTAACAAAAATGATAAAACCCTTTATACATACACTATAATTTCGCAATCAATTATATGCTATAAGAATAAATACTAGTCAAATTATTGTTTTAACATTGCTTTTATTAGATTTGTAGCTTAATTTAACACTTATTCACAATATTTAAGTTGACACTTAAACTACAGTTATGAAAAAAATAAAATTTTTAACAATGGCGGTTTTTGTTGTTTTGTTGATTAACTCTCAACAAACTAAAGCACAAAACTACCTCGGAGTAATTCACAGTAATTACGCAGGAATTATGGGAGCTGACCTGCAACCCGCTTCAATTGTAGACAATCGTTTTATTGTTGATGTTAATCTATTTAGCATCAACATTGATGCTTGGCAAAATGCAAAATATTTTGATGCCAGCATTCTTCCTAAAAGGAATTGGCTATATTCTTTGAGAAAAGATACCGCATGGCAGGATACACCAAACTTGTATGAAAACTACTTTCATGATGTTGAAGACTATAATAGTCCAAATGCTAAATCAAGAGGTTTGTTTTTGAGTAGTCAAATTGACATTTTAAACTTTATGTTTCACATTAACCCTAAAATTGCAGTTGGTTTTTCTGCAAAAGTGAGGTTCATAAACAACGTAGACGACATCAGTCCAAAAGTATTAAAACTTGCAGAGGAAGGTTTAAATTTCAGTCCATTATGGAGTACTCAAATCGATGGTTCATTACTTTCGCAAAATGCATTGGCCTGGGCAGAATACGGAGTGAATTACGCACAAGTAATAACAGATGAGGGAGAACACTTCTTCAAGGCAGGTGGGCGTTTAAAGTTTAACCAAGGACTTTCATCATCTTATACCTATGCAGAAAACTTAGATTTTGAACTTCAAAATAAAGATACTGCTTCAACATTTCGTGGTAACTTCAACTTTGGATATTCAGATAATATTGATCAGTACTTTTCTAAAACAGATGGAGGAACTTCGTTCAGTGATATTTATAAAATGACTTCTAAATTAGGAATTGGAGTAGATTTAGGTGTTGTTTATGAATGGAGACCAGATTGGAAAGAATACAAATACGACATGGATGGTGAAACAAACATCTGGAGAAGAGACCGTAACAAATATAAGATCCGTGCTGGAGTCTCACTACTCGATTTAGGAGGAATGCAGTTTACTAAAGCTGATAAAAGCAGAAGTTTTAGTGTAAATACCACACAACTTGATTTAACAATATTTGATAAGGCAGATAATCTTCAATCTTTCTCAAACATTATTGATAGTTTAATTCTAAATGATCCAGACTGGACAGCTAGTGAAGATACTTCACAAACGTATTATATGAATACACCAACGGCATTAAGCTTTCAATTTGATTACAATATTTACAAAGACTTTTACGTAAATGCAACGGCTTACATTAATGTGAATCAAAAATCAAATGCAACTAACGTAAGAATGGCAAATCAATTCTCTATAACCCCAACTTATGATTATAAATGGGCTGGAGTAGGTATACCTCTTTCTTACAGCCCATACAGTGGTTTCAAAGCAGGATTAGGATTACGTCTAGGGCCACTAACAGTAGGAGTACCTGATTTAAAAACTTTATTCCCTGGTGGAAAAGTAAGAGGTGCCGGAATATATGCAGGACTTCGTGTTCCTATTTTATATGGACACCCAAGTGATATTGATAACGATTTAGTTTCAGATAAAAAAGATGAATGTATTGATGTACCAGGTGTTTGGGCCTTCAGAGGTTGTCCAGACACGGATGGTGACGGAATTCCAGATTCTGAAGATGATTGTCCTATGACTCCAGGGTTACCTGAGTTTAAAGGTTGTCCTGATACAGATGGTGATGGTATTCCAGACAAAGATGATGAATGTCCTGAAGAGGCAGGTTTAGCAGAATTTAATGGTTGTCCTGATACGGATGGTGATGGTATTCCAGATAAAGATGATGATTGTCCTAATGAAGCTGGTCCAGCTGAATTTAATGGTTGTCCAGATACAGACGGTGACGGAATCCCTGATTTTGAAGATGCTTGTCCTGATGTTCCTGGTCCAAAAGAATACAATGGTTGTCCTGATACCGATGGAGATGGAGTGTTAGACTTCTTAGATGAATGTCCAGAAATCCCTGGTCCGGTAGAAAACAATGGTTGTCCATGGCCAGATACAGATGGTGATGGTATTCTTGACAAAGATGACGAATGTCCAAACTTACCTGGACCAATAGAAAATAATGGTTGTCCTTATACTGATACAGACGGTGACGGAGTACCAGATAAAGATGACGATTGTCCTCAAACTCCTGGTCCAGTAGAAAACAGAGGATGTCCTGAAATAGAAAAAGAAGTTCAGGAAATTCTTAAAACTGCATTCGACAACTTAGAGTTTGAAACTGCACGTGCTGAAATCAAATCTGGTTCTATAGTTTCTTTAAATGAACTTGCAGAAGTACTGTTGAAGCAAGAAGGATGGAGTTTACAAATTGCAGGACATACAGATAATGTAGGTAATGCTCAAAGTAACTTGATTCTATCTAAAAAACGTGCTGAGTCTGTTAGAGACTTTATGATTGAGCGTGGAATTAGCAAGGAACGTTTATTTGTTCTTTACTTTGGTCAAACACAACCAATTGAATCAAATGACACGAATGAAGGTAGACAAGCCAACAGACGTGTAGAAATGACGATTATATTTAAATAAAAATAATTAGTAAATTTAATGTCCGTGGCAGTTTTGTCACGGACATTTTTTAATTAATAGCAGTATGAAAAACACAAAACTTTTTTTATTCATCATCGTTTTTTCAGGATTAACTTTTTCATGTGATCAGAAAGAAAAAACCAAAGTTTTAGAAGAAAGCACTAATGGGTCAGAATCACTTGACAATGCAGACGCTTTTATGCAATATGCAAATGCTAAAAAAATGGAAGAGATAGATGCTCGGATAGATCCTTTGAAAAGAGTTGAATCGCTGAATTGGGAAAAACAAACAAAAGATCATGGATCAGAATTCACTCAAGTCATTGCCTATTTAAATGAAGATGAACTACCAATGAAAATCGTTGAATACTTTATAGATGGTAATTTTCGCCCTCAAGGGGAAAGACACTATTATCTAGAAAACAACATGCTCATTGCTTTTCAAGAGTTCTCAGACTTCTGGATTGATTCAAACATTACCAACTATATAGAAAAACGTACGATTTACAATGATAGCAAACCTGTCATAACACAATCACGATCGGCATATCAATACAATGAAATCAACGATTCTATTTGGAAAATCATTCCTGAAGAACACCATTCATTAAAAAAGGTAAATAAAATTTTATCTGGAACAGATGAATATAAAACCCATTTTATTAGTGTAATTAAAGGAAATAATTTGTTCCTGCTTTTGGGTGAAGACAAACCACAAACTGAAGAAAGATACACTACAGCTGTTCGAGTAGATGAAATGACTCCATTTATTGAGGACCTTTTGAATAACCTTGAAAAATATAAATTCCGTCCTGTAGAAATAAGCTTTAAAGTTGTCGGTGGAAATAATGAGCCTGAGTTTAGGGTTTTAACCGACATTGCTTGGAAAAATAAGTAAGGAGAAGAACGCATTCCATAATTCTAATTAATTTTGCAATATGATTGATGAAATTATAAAATTTGCTTTTAAAGAGGATTTAGGAGATGGAGATCACACTTCACTTTCATGTGTTCCTGAAAATGCAGTAGGAAAAGCAGAGCTCCTTGTTAAAGATGAGGGAGTTATTGCAGGGGTTGAACTTGCAGAACGCATTTTCCATTATTACGATTCAACATTAAAAATTACTCGTTTCATCAAAGACGGTGAAAAAGTAAAATATGGTGATATTGTATTTGAAATTGAAGGGAAGTCTAGGTCTATTTTAGCCACAGAACGTTTAGTACTTAACTTTATGCAACGCATGAGCGCAATTGCGACTCAAACCAGAACTATTGTAGAAAGTATAGCAGGAACTGATGTAAAGCTTTTAGACACCCGTAAAACAACTCCTGGGATTCGTGCACTAGAGAAATGGGCGGTGAAGATTGGTGGAGGTCATAACCATAGATTTGGACTTTATGATATGATTATGATTAAAGACAATCATATTGATTATGCAGGAGGAATTGAAAAATCAATCTTAAATGCCAATAAATATATCAAAGAGAACAAGTTAGATATCAAAATTGAAATTGAAGTACGAGATGAAAAAGAGTTGGATGAAGTTCTAGCTGTTAAAAACATAGACCGTATTATGCTAGATAACTTCACTCCAGAACAAATAAAAGCAGTTCTTCCAAAGATTCCTAAAACCATCGAAACAGAAGCATCAGGTGGAATAACGAAAGACAACATACGTGCATATGCAGAAACAGGGGTAGATTACATCTCATCTGGAGCACTCACCCACTCTGCAAAATCAATGGATTTAAGTTTAAAAGCAATTTACTCATAAAACAAAAAGCATGGCTCAAATTACAGAAAAATACATTACAGAAGGAGTACTTAAGATTGACAGTCTAACAGAAGAAAGTTTAGAAAAAATTTCTGAAGCTCATGTACTAGCCCAAGAGGTTTTGGTAGGATACATTCTATCTTCAGCTATCGAATATGAAAATGATAGTTTATTAGATTATATGATTTATTACTTCAATATTTTTTCTGAAGCAATGGCAATGCAAGGTGTCAAAATGAAAAAAATTGATGAAACTATCATTGATGATTTCCAAGAAGAATATGTTCAAACTTTGGATGAATATATGGAGACTGAGGATCAAGATCTCATTGGTAGTTTATGCAATCAACCGATGATGCTTTCTTTTCTTATTCACGAAATTAGTGGTGAAGATGAAACAGGAGAAACTATGGAAGAAGAATTAGCAGATCATGTTTTCATTGTTGGAATCGCTTTAATTGCCTTAATGAACAGAGCAATTATTGATTAATTAAGAACAATAAGATGGAAGCAAAAGCAATCGTTCAAAAAATGATGGAGAAAGATGCTTTTTCCCAATGGATGAACATTGAAATTGTTGAAATCAAAGCTGGATATTGTCAATTAAAAACTACCGTTGTTCCAGAAATGGTCAACGGTTTTTTAATTGCTCATGGCGGTATCACTTATAGTTTAGCTGATTCGGCACTTGCTTTTGCGGCGAATGCTCATGGCAAACAATGTGTAAGTATAGAAACTTCAATTTCTCACACCCGACCAGCGAATATTAACGATGTATTAACTGCCACTTGTACAGAATTAAACCGTGGAAAAACAATTGGTATTTATCAAGTCACTGTGACCAATCAAAACCACAAAACAATTGCACTTTTTAAAGGAACGGTACATATTTCTGATAAAGATTGGAGGGAGTAATCAAATCCCCATAATCCAACGAATAAGTTTTAATTTTTTAGGAGAATACTGTGGGTATTTCACACTCGGATCCAACCAAGTCGCTTTATCCAAAATACTTTTGTGATGAGTAAAAGCATCAAATCCCGCCTTACTGTGATAACTTCCAATACCGCTATTCCCTACTCCACCAAAAGGCAATTTACTATTTGCAATGTGCATTACGGTGTCATTTAGAGCTCCACCTCCAAAAGAAACCTCATCAATAATTCTAGTTTTATAGGAACTGTCATTTGAGAAAACGTAGCATGATAATGGTTTGGGGTGCTTTTTCACTTCGTTGATTGCCCAGGACAGATCATTGTAAGGAATTACAGGTAAAATGGGTCCGAATATTTCATCTTCCATAATTTTATCCGAAAAGTTAACGTCCTTCATTAATACAGGAGGAAAATAACGTGAAGCAGCATCAAATTCACCAGAATAATAAACTTTATCTTCGACTATCATTCCTTTTAAACGCTCATAATTAGCATCATTTATAATTTGAACATAATTATCATTTTTAAAAGCAAAATCCATTTCGATAATTCTTTCTTTTAATTTTTCTAAGAACTTATCTTGAATTGAAGCTTCTACGAGAATATAATCTGGAGCAATACACGTTTGTCCAGCATTCAGAAATTTCCCCCAAACAATGCGTTTCACCGCGACATCAAGATTACAGTTTTTCGAAACAAAAGCAGGACTCTTCCCACCCAATTCCAATGTTACAGGAGTTAAATGTTTTGCAGCAGCTTGGTAAACGATCTTCCCTACCTTAACACTTCCTGTGAAGAAAATTTTATCCCATTTTAGATTTAAAAGATGAGTTGTGGTTTCAACACCCCCTTCAACAGCATGAAAGAATTCTTTCTCGAAATTAGAATTAACGATCTCAGCTATAATACTACTTGTCTCTGATGGAACTTCGCTTGGCTTTAAAACCACTGTATTACCAGCAACGATGGCAGCGACAACAGGAGCAAAAGAAAGTTGAATAGGATAATTCCATGCTCCAATAATTAAACATGTTCCTAGAGGTTCCGGATAGATATAGCTTTTTGCGGGGAAGTTAAGCAGATTCGTTCTTACACGTTTTCGTTTAGACCATTTCTGGGCATTTGAAACAGCTTCATCAATATCAAGATAAACAAGTGCTAATTCATTTGTCAAAGCATCAAATTCAGATTTTTTAAAATCATTGAAAATAGCTTTATACATTCTCGCTTCATTTTCTTTTAATGCAGACTTTAATTTCTTGAGTTGCTTCACTCTAAAATTAACTTCTTTCGTAGTATTGGTGTTGAAATAAATCTTTTGACTCTCAATCAAATCTTTTAAGCGTGCTTCTTCCATCTCCTAAAGTTAAGGTTAAAATACAACAAACGAAACTCTATTCTTGTTCAGCTACACAACTGCTGAATGAAAATCTAGAAATCATAACCATTCCTTTTATTATATTTGTCTTGACTTAAAAATAAGGAGTCCTTTCATGCAAAAGAAATTTCTTGGCAATCTTTTTTTCATCATCTTGTTGAATGTACTCATCAAGCCGTTTTATATTTTCGGAATTGATGCACAGGTACAGAACATTGTAGGCTCTGAATCTTACGGTTTGTATTTTACTTTGTTGAATTTTTCCTTTCTTTTCAATATGTTTTTGGATATAGGAGTCACCAATTATAATACAAAAAATACAGCCCAACACCCCAACGCTTTAGCAAAATACATTGGATCTTATATTGGACTAAAGTTGATGCTGGGGATATTATACGTCATTATCACCATTGGATTTGCATTACTAGCTGGATATTCTGACAAGGAAATGTACCTATTGAGTTTCTTTGTTCTGAACCAAGTACTCGCGGGACTAATCCTTTATTTGAGAAGTAATTTTGCAGGATTACACTTGTTTAAAATAGATGCACTGCTTTCAATCCTTGATCGATTGTTACTAATCATTATTACATCAGCATTGATTTACGGGAACTTCACCACCCAAACCTTTAAAATAGAATGGTTTATCTATGCACAAACCTTTGCATATTCGGCTACTTTACTGATTGGACTTATACTGACTTGGATAAAAATTGGAAAAATCCGACTGAAGACCAACAAGATTTTCTCTATTGCGATTCTTAAAAAAAGCACACCTTTTGCGATTTTAATTTTACTCATGATGCTTTATACTAGAATGGATTCAGTAATGATAGAGAGAATGCTGCCTAACGGGAAAGAGCAAGCTGGAATTTATGCGCAGGGCTTCCGTTTATTAGATGCAGTAAACATGTTCGCTTTCTTAGTTGCAGGGATCTTACTCCCCGTATTCTCACGCTTAATTATTGAAAAGGTTTCAGTACAACCCATTCTCCAAGTAGCGGGAAAATTACTTACAGGAGTTGCGATTGTTGTTGGAGTTGGTTTAGCGATAAATTCTGAACTGACAATTTCAATTATTTATCAAAACAATATAGAAAGTTCAAGTAAAGTGTTTGTATGGCTGATTTTGAGCTTTATCCCATTATCTCTTTCTCATGTGTTTGGAACTTTATTAACTGCAAATAACAGTTTGAGATTACTCAACAAAATGGCGATTGTTGGAATTGCATTAAATATAGGACTAAATTATATATTGATTCCGAAAATGGAAGCTGAAGGAGCAGCAATAGCAACAGTGATTACTCAATCTGTAACAGCATTAGTCCAATTGGTAATGGTGATGCGTGTATTCAAATTTTCAATTCATTGGCCAACAATGATTAGACTTAGTCTACTCGTTGTTTTATACTATTTTACCGCTAAGGTTTTGAATAATCAATACGCCGAAATATGGAGCTTACTCTCCACTATTCTATTTGGTTTTGTGCTTTTATTCATCTTAAAACTGTTTAACATTAAAGATTTCTTATCCTTATTGAAATCTAAAGTTGAAACTTAAGCTCTTATTTGTCTAATTTGGTGCAAAGGATTAAAATCTTCAATTTCTACTTCGTCCCATCCCTTTTTATTAAAGTTTAAAGTGTACAACATTCCTTCTTCTGTTGAATAATATTCAAAGTCATCACTTAAGTCAATTGAAATACCTTGACTATTAAGTTTAGCAAAAAGTTGATTTAAATCTGTTGGACCTAACATCAAAACTGTCTCAACAAGTACTTTGTCTTGAACAAATTGAACCTCAACCTCAGCCAATTGTGTACGTTCTTCAATCTGAATGTGCTGAATTGTCATATTTCTAAATGCGTTTTTCATAACTTCTGTTTTTAATTACATAGCAAACTTACACCCTCAGAACGTAATCTATTTACGTAGTGATAAAAAGTCAACTTTCCTTTATAATCCACTTTAGATTTTATATCTTGGCACTACACAAAATATATGCACTTAACATTCTAAATAAGTTAAAAAACGAAGCAATGAAATACGAAAGAATAGACAAAAGATTATTTGAAAAAAACCGCGCCAAGTTCATGGAAAACATGAACATGGACACCTTAGCGGTATTCAACTCCAACGATATATATCCAGTAAGTGCAGATAGTACGATGCCTTTTGAGCAACACAGGGATATTTTCTATTTATCGGGAGTCGATCAAGAAGAAAGTATTTTGGTTTTATTTCCAGATGCATCAGACAAAAAACACCGTGAAATTTTATTCCTCAAAGAAACAAATGATCACATTGCAGTTTGGGAAGGTGAAAAACTTACAAAAGAAGCCGCATTTGAATCAACAGGTATTAAAACAGTGTACTGGTTAAATCAATTTGACACTGTATTTAAAAGTCTTATGGCAGAAGCAGAAGGAATTTACTTCAACACCAACGAGCATTTACGTGCGAATACAGAAACACAAACCCGTGAAGACCGTTTCATCAAAAAGACTAAAAAACTTTATCCTGCGCATCAAGTCCACAAAAGCGCTCCAATTTTACATGCTATACGCAGTATCAAAGAAGACATTGAATTGGATTTAATGCAGAAGGCTTGTGACATTACAGAAAGCGCATATAAACGTGTCTTAAAATTCATTAAGCCGGGAGTTTGGGAACACGAAATAGAGGCTGAAATTATTCATGAGTTCATTAGAAAACGTTCTGATGGATTTGCTTACACTCCAATTATTGCTTCAGGTAAAAATGCATGTGTTTTACATTATGTTGAGAATAACCAGGAATGTAAAGACGGGGATGTGATTTTAATGGACTTTGGTGCTAAATATGCCAACTATGCCTCTGATCAAACACGTTCTGTTCCAGTAAGTGGAAGGTACACCGCTCGTCAAAAAGAAGTTTACAATGCTGTTTTACACGTTAAAAAAGAAGCTGAAAAACTACTTGTCCCGGGAACATTAATTCCAGAATACCATAAAGAAGTGGGGAAAATAATGGAAGAACAATTGGTGAAAATAAATTTACTTGATAAGACGGATATTAAAAATCAAGATCCTGATTGGCCTGCGTATAAAAAATACTTTATGCACGGAACATCTCACTTTATTGGTTTAGACACACACGATTCTGGTTTATACCACAAACCAATTGAAGCGGGGATGGTTTTCACTTGCGAACCAGGAATTTATATACCAGAAGAAAATTTAGGAATTCGTTTGGAAGATGACTTGATTATTCAGGATGGAAAAGCTCCGAAAAACATGATGACAGGTCTCCCATTAGAGGTTGATGAAGTTGAAGACTATATGAACAGCTAATGATTAAAAACAAAAATATACTCAATTACAGGATAGTCGGAAATGGCTATCCTGTAATTTTTTTACATGGTTTTTTAGAAAGCAATGCAATGTGGGAAGACATTGTGGAAAACTTACCGAAAATCCAAGCCATTTGTATTGAGCTCCCTGGTCATGGTCAATCTCCATTACTTCAAGACAGTTTAAGTTTAACTTCGATTAGCGAAGCAGTAAAAGAAACACTTGAATCAATGATGATAAAACAGTTTTCAATTGTTGGTCATTCTTTAGGTGGTTATGTAGCATTACACCTTGCTGAAGATCCAGATTTAACCATTAACACTATTGTTTTACTCCACTCTCATCCTTGGGCTGATTCTGAAAAGAAAAAAATTGATAGAGATAGGGTAGTTAAAATAGTGGACTACAATAAAATGCTGTTTTTAAAGGAAGCCATTCCGAGTTTATATTACAACGAAGTGCAAAATGAGACACAAATCAACCACTTAATTGAAGATGCTTATCAAATGAGTGAAAAAGCAATCACCCAAACCTTAATTGCAATGCGCAATCGAGAAGATAAAACTAATGTGTTAAAAAAATGGGGACAGAAAGTTCAGATTATTCAAGGAGAATTCGATCAATTAATAGACGCTAGAGCTATGGAGGAAACTTCAAAAATATCGGGAAACAATTTTCATCTCATCAAAAACATCGGTCACATGGGACACCATGAAGCAAAAGACGAAGTGATTAAGCTTTTGAGCTCTTTTTACTTAGCGTGAAGTTATATGTAAAATGATCATTGGAATTAAAAACATCTAATTGCAGAAGTTTTGAAGTTGATGCTGCTTCTAACTTTAACTCTATTCCTTTTTGAAACTTTCCTTTTTGTAATACAGAACCATTGTCTGTTGAAACAGCATAATTATACTCATCACTAGAATCCTCAACAATAAATAAGCTATCAAGATGGAGCGACACAGATGGAGCGTCTGTATTTTTCGGGTTTGGATAAATTATAATTATTTGATTATTCATTCAAGACAAATTTAACATGTGTTTTTAACACATATGTGTAAGTGTCTATAATTTAGACGAATTATCAAATGAGTTGGACGAGCTTCAGTATTTCTACTTTAGAAATACTAAAACAAGAGCGTTTTTCCTTAAAATTAATCTAATTGCCGTTATCATTAAAAACCCAAAGATCAAATTGAGTCAGTTTTGTGTATTGATTTTTCATATCTGTAGTTTTAATATTCACATCCAAGATAGGTTTAAAACAATCTACCTTGTCAGAAAAGACTTCAAACCGCTGAACTATTGATTCAATGGTTAATCCTATGAAGTAATCAGAAAACATTGAATGGAATAAAAGAAAATTAAGCATTGAAAATTACTTAATCTTAAATTATTCTTATTTTAGTTCAAAACAAATCAGATGGAATTACGTGCAATTATAGTTGATGATGAAGATTTAGCAAGAAAAAACTTAGCTATCATGTTGGAAACATATTGTCCTGAAATCGACGTGATAGGTGAAGCGGGAGATATAGATGAAGCAGAAAGCATCATCAAAAGTTCACAGCCAGATGTTGTTTTTTTAGACATTAGAATGCCCAGTGGTTCTGAAGGTTTTGAGCTTTTGGAGCGTTTGGAAAATAGAAATTTCCTTGTCGTATTTGTTACCGCTTTTAAAGACTACGCCATTCGTGCTTTTCAAACAAACGCTGTTCACTACATTTTAAAACCTATTGATGAAGAAGACCTTAGAATTGCGGTTGACAAATTAATTGCGACAAAAGAAACATTTGCCAAACATCCAGAAAATTATGACAACTATTTCAATGCGCTTCAAAATTTAGCCGATCGTTTAATTCATAATAAGACGACTAATCGAATTGCTATTTCCCACACTAAAGGTGTGAAAATAGTAGAAGATGATGATATCGCTTACATTGAGGCAAGTGGAAACTGTTCTATGATTTACTTTAAAAATGGTACGCGTTATTTAGACACACGAACATTAAAAGTTTATGAGGAAATTTTGAACACAGATAAGTTTTACCGTATTCACAAATCTTATATTATTAATTTAGATATGATTAAAGAATACATTAGTGAAGATGGGTATTCAGTAATGCTGAAAAATGACATTGGACTTCCTGTAGCCAGGAATCGTGTAAGTGCATTCTTGAAAACGATTAAAGGTAAAGCATGAGGCTCCTCGGACTTTTAGCTCTTCTATTTATTGCACCTGGATTATTATATGCTCAGCGGTTCTCTTTCATTCAGTACAACACCAGCAAAGGACTCCCGCAATCTCAAGTAAATACAATTACCCAAGATGATGCGGGATATTTATGGATAGGAACCTATGGTGGTCTTGCCCGTTTTGATGGAGAAAATTTCAATAATTTTGGAAGAAATAATGGCCTCTTAAACAATAGGATTACAAAACTTAATATAATAAACGGAATCTTATATATTGGTCACCCTCAAGGAATATCTATTAAAAACAAAGACAATACTTTTATATCTATTCCTTATTCAAACACACAATTATTAGAAGATGTTTCGAGCTTTGCCTCCATTGATTCAACTATTTATGTGGCAACAAATGGTGGTGGCTTATTCTCTCTAGATAAAAGTAATAATAAACTAATTCCAATCAAAGACAGTCCTTTAAGAATAAGGAATACGATCAAGCACAATGACAATATCTATTTAGCTACAAAAACAGGATTATATCGTTTTGATGGTAAACGCGCTCATTTAATTGATCATTCAAGCGAGATTTCCTTCTCTGGACTCACCATTGAAGGTAAGTATCTTTTAGCAACATCATTTAACGGAAACCTTTATCGAGTAGATACAGATAAACTTATGCTTGAGTCCATTTTAACAAACGACTACCTCCTCTTTCGGAACGTAATTGTAGATCACAAAGGTCACAAATGGATTAATTCAAGAGATGGGATTTTATTGATTAAAGAATCAGATACTTTACAAATAACAGAGAATTCTGGACTACCAACAAATGATATAGATGAAGTCTTTGAAGATTCCGAAAACAACATTTGGATAGGAACTAACGGGAAAGGGCTTATTCGATTTACTGATGAAGTTTTTACATACTACAATGAGAACAGTGGATTTCCAAGTGATTTAATCATTGCGATGGAAATTGATTCACGAAACAACAAATGGATTTCTACGATTGATCAAGGAGTTTTTAAAGTGGACCCTTCAGGAAAAATCACCAAAATAGACTTTATTCCAAGTGCTGTCTGGCAAATTATAAGTGTTGATGATATTGTATTGTTTGCTTCAAATTTCGGACTATTTACTTATGATTACTCTGAATTTAAAAGCTTCTACAAAGAAGAAGATCATCTTCCATCCAATAGAATCAAAGGTATTCACACATTAGATGATTCAACATTTTTAATCAGCACCACAGATGGCGGAATTTTATTTGATAGAAAAAACAAACAACTAAGACACGAAAAAAATAAATACAGCCAAATCAAAGATGTGAGAGATTTTGAGAAACATGGAGAAATACTTTATGCTGCCGCATCTAATGGACTATTTACAATTAAAGGAGACGATATTTCTCAAAAACATTTTGACTTAGGAATAAACTGTATTGAACTAGATAACAATGGTGTATTGTGGATAGGTACTGAAAACGGCCTATTCATTAAACATAAAGAGAAATATGAGCGACTCAATTTAGAGAAGGATGAAGGCTTAGAGTATATTAATTTCCTACAAAAATATGACACCTTAATGTATATTGGTACAAATAATGGATTGTACGAAATAGGCACAAGCAATATTCATAAATACCGTTATGGCATAACTTCAGGGCTCATTGATTTAGAGACAAATCTCAATTCTAACTTTATAGAAAACAACAGATACCTGTGGTTTGGCACAGCTTCAGGTCTAATGAGAATGGATTTGCACAATAGAGCATCATTAATGAAAAGTGCACGCCCTAGATTACAACTCACCAATATTATCATCAATAATAAAGAATTAGATCAAGCACAGGTTAATTCATTTAATACTCTCAATAAGAAAAGAACACTTACCATAAAATATGCAGACAAGAACATATCCTTTAAGTTTGACGGAATATACATGTCAAATCCAGGTGCATTAAGGTATAGTTATTTTCTAGAAGGGTTTTCTAATGAGTGGACCATTCCAACAAAAATTTCTAATGCAAGTTTTACTAATCTTCCTCCGGGGGAATATGTTTTTAAATTTAAAGTGAATAATGGAATTGATAAAACATCTGAAGTTTTTACTATTCCACTTGAAATTCTACCTCCTTTTTACCGTACATGGTGGTTCTATTTAATTATTAGCGGTCTTATTACCTTTATTGTTATAACCATTGATAGGGCAAGAACAAAAAGACGGGACTCCAAGGATTACCAAATAAAGTTAGAGTTTCAAAACAAACTCTCAAAACTAGAGCAACAATCGCTTAATGCAAGTATGAATAGACATTTTATTTTCAATTCATTAAACTCAATTCAATATTACATCAACACTTCAGATACAAGATCTGCAAATAAGTACTTATCTAGATTTGCAAAATTGATACGTAAAAACCTAGACAGTTCCTATCACGAAGATGGAATGGTGGCACTTTCCGATGAAATAGAACGCTTAAAACTTTATTTAGATTTAGAGTGTATGCGTTTTATAGACCGGTTTGATTATTCAATTGATATAGAAGAAACAATAGAAACTGAATTGTTAAAAGTTCCTGCTATGTTCCTTCAACCTTTTGTAGAAAACAGTATCATCCACGGCGTTTTACCTTTAAAAGATAGAAAAGGTAAAATTGAAATTATCATCTCGGACCACCTAGACCATATTCGAATAGAGATTAAAGATAATGGTGTAGGAATTGAGAGTGCTCAAGCCAATAAAAAAGAAGACCCAGATGCTCATCGTTCACAAGGAATGTTGATTGCAAAAGGCAGAATAGAGTTGTTACAAAAGATTTCAGAGCGTTCTATCGAGATGATAGGACCCCATCAACTCAAGGAGAACGACCGTTTAATCAATGGAACTGTCGTTACCTTCAAAATAATGAAACAATATTTGGGATAACTAACTAATTATTATATATTTGAATAGACTGATTTTAAACCCTTCGCTATGAAAAATATAGTTTTTATTCTTTCTGGATTCATTTTACTAACAGTTACAAGCTGTAACAAGGAGAAAATATGCCCAAATTCTATTGATAATGAATATGAAAATCAAACTTCAAGATCAATAGATGATTCAGATTATAATAACAAATCTAATTCACCCAACAATTCGGGTTATGGAGGACTTCTCGACTCTAAACTTGATTCTTTATTTAACATAACAGATCCAAATAGAGATGAAGATGATGAGCGAAGAGCAAAACGAAAGTAATATTTTCCTTATAATTATTTAAAAAGCTATCTTAATGGATAGCTTTTTTTATTGATCCCAATTTAAAAAACAAATCTCATCTAATCATACTACTTAATACTACACACCAATATATTTACAGGTCAATCAATAAAAACAACGCTTCACAATCTAAATTAAAACACTGTAAATATATAAGTTACCTTAGTTAGGAACTAACACAAAGCAACATGTCAAAAACAGCATCGCCTGCTTTATTTGAACTCATAAAGAGTCTAACTAAAAGTGAAAAACGGTATTTTAAAATTTATGCATCCCGACACACAATCGGCGAAGTCAATAATGGAATTAAAATTTTTGATTTCATTGATCAACAAAATGAATTTGATGAAGCTGCAGTTCATACCCATTTTAAAGGTGAAGCTTTCTTAAATCAATTTCCTATTACGAAGAACAGGCTGTATGAACAAATCATCAGTGCTTTAGATGCTTTTCATGCAAACAATGATATAGACGCTCAGCTTTATAAAATGCTTCACAGTATAAAAATACTTTACAGTAAAGGTTTATATGACCACGCAAATAGAGAATTGTTAAAAACAAAACGATTGGCCAAGAAGCATGGTAAAATTGCAATTCTGCTTCAGATATCGAATGAAGAAAAACGAATTATTGAAACACGTGGATATCAAAATACAAATTTTGAAGATTTAAAAAAACATATCGAAGAAAGTACTCAACTCACTAAGCAACAAGATTTTTACAATCAATTGTGGCATGTAAAAAGTCAATTATTCATTTTATTGAATCAATCTGGACAAGCACGGTCCGAACAAGAAGTATTAGCATATCAGAATATTTACAAACATTTTGAAACCATACAAAAACCAAATACCATTTCTTTTGAGAATCAGTACCTTATTTATCATTTTAAAAGCGCTTATTATTTCGCAGTTTTAGAACATGAGAGTTCGCTGAACATGTTAAAAGAAAATTTAGCCCATTTTAAAAACAGTAAAGATCAATTTAAAAAATATCCAAATCAATATTTTTCAATTCTCACAAACATTATTCATTTAGAAGCGAAAGAAGGGAATACCAAAGCGATTCACATCTACTTAAATGAATTAAAAGCATTTCCACATCAGTTAAAATCAAGTTTAACAGAAGATTTAGAAATAAAACTATTTTCAAGTATAAACAGCATTGAATTAAAAATCTTAAACCAAGAAGGGAACTTTGAGAAAGCAATTGCTTTAGCCCCGTCAATTAAGGAAGGAATGAGTAAATACGATACAGAGTTAACTCCATCTCGAAAAGCATACCTAGCGTTTAATCTTTCAATAGCCTATTTCGGAAATGACGAATTTAATCAAAGCTTGAAATGGATTAACCTTATTCTCAACAGTAAAGAACTTGACCAAAAAGAAGATATAGTTTCATTTGCTCATTTAATCAACTTATTGATTCATTTTGAATTAAAGAACACAGATCTTTTACCTTATGCTTTAAAAAACACAAAACGATTTTTAGCTAAACGTAAAAGAACCTATAAATTTGAAACTATATTTTTAAAGCACTTGACTAAAATATCAAATGCCCAGAACAAATATGAAATTGAACAGCTTTTGCAAAACATTGAAAGTGAAATCAAAGCTTTAAAAGATGATCCTTTTGAGTCTGTCGCTTTTGAATATTTTGATTTCCACGTTTGGTTGACATCAAAAGTAAAAAATAGACCTTTTCAATTGGTAAAAAGAGAGGCTTATTTACTAAAATCAGCTTAACTTATACTACCATAAAATAGGATTGCTTTTCTTTTCTTCTCCGATTGTTGTTTCCTCTCCATGACCAGTATACACCAAGGTGTCGTCAGGTAATGCAAACATTTTTTGGGTAATGGTGTGTTTTAATTCATTCAAACTACCTCCTGGAAGATCTACACGTCCGTAACTTCCTTTAAAAAGGATATCTCCATTAATCACTAAACGATTCTCTGGACTATAAAAAGCTACGTGTCCAGGCGAATGCCCAGGACCGAATATTACATGGAAAGAAATACCACCAAACTGTAAAACTTGATTTTCCTCAATAAACACATCAGGTTGTGGAGACTCTTCGAAAAGACTCAAACCATAAAGCTGGGCGCTTAAGCTCCCCATGTTTAATGTTACCACATCAGCTTTGTGTAAATATAAATCAACATTGTATTCACGTTTTACAAAAGCATTCCCCATGATATGATCTAAATGTCCATGGGTATTCAATAAAGCTTTAACTTTTAGCTCATTTTTACTTATATAATCTCTTAGTAATTGACGCTCCTCTTCAAAATAACATCCAGGATCAATAATGACAACGTTTTTATCATCATCTATTGCCAAATAGGTGTTTACCTGAATTGGATTGAAGGTGAATTTTACTATTTTCATTTTTCTAATTGTTTATTGTAAATAAAAGTGTTGTTTAACGCAAAACGTAATTTCAGGTCAAAATTAGCATCTTTGTTGCTCAAAAAAACATTAAATTCGTAAAAAAGCAATTTCTTTTCTAAGAAGATCCTGTAATTTAGATTTGATCAGCAGAAACGCATACAAATAAATTAAAAATGAGTCATAGCAAACAACAATTCATCGAAGAACAAGCCAATATCCTTTTTGAAAAAGTGGTGGGTTATCGTAAGCATTTGCACATGCACCCTGAACTTTCGTACGAAGAGTACAACACTATGCAATACATTTCTGAACAATTGACAAAGATTGGAATTCCTCACGAAACAAAAGTTGCTGAAACAGGAATTGTAGCCATTATTCGAGGCAGTCACCACACCAAAGATCAAGCTTGCATTGGATTACGTGCCGACATTGACGCACTACCAATCTTAGAATTGAATGATGTCCCCTATGCTTCAACCAACAAAGGGGTAATGCATGCTTGTGGCCACGATGTACATACATCAGTATTACTCGGAGCTGCTGAAATTTTGTTTCAAATCAAAGATGAATTAAAAGATCCTGTAAAGCTTATTTTTCAGCCTGGGGAAGAAAAAAATCCAGGCGGCGCTAGCTTAATGATCAAAGCAGGTTGTTTAAAAAACCCTGAAGTCAAAGAAATGTATGCTTTACATGTTTTCCCAGACTTACCAGTTGGCCAAGTAGGAACAAAAGAAGGATTATACATGGCTTCCTGTGATGAAGTTTACATTGATATTATTGGAAAAAGTGGACATGGAGCAACACCGCACGAAACCATCGATAGTATTTTAGTGGGTGCAGAAATCATCATTTCATTACAGCAAATCGTAAGTAGAAAGTGCGATCCGAAAATTCCTTGTGTTTTAAACTTTGGGCATTTTGAAGGTTTAGGAGCAACTAATGTTGTCCCGGAAAAAGTCCACATCAAAGGAACCTTCCGAACGATGAATGAAGAATGGCGAGCTACAGCATTAAAACAAATTGTAAAACAAGCAGAATTAATTGCAGAAGCACATGGAGCAAAGGCCATCGTTAAAATCAGTAAAGGCTATCCCTTCTTAGAAAATGATGTGGAGTTGACACGTAAATTTGTAGCTAAAGCAAATGCTTGGCTCGGAGAAGAAAATGTTCACGATTTACCGATCCGTTTAACAGCAGAAGATTTTTCTTTTTATGCCCAAGAAATCCCGACTTGCTTTTTTAGAATTGGGGTCAGAAACGAAGAAAAGGGAATTGTACACGGCGTTCACAATGCACGTTTTGACATTGACCATGAGGCTTTGAAGATTGGAATGCAAATGATGGTAATGGCGTGTTTATAACCAATTACGAATTTGTATGCGGGCTTGAAATCAATAACAAATTATGGGGTGTGAAGATAACTGAGAATTGAACACACTTTATTTCGCTCTAACAACAACCACCGCCTTGTTCAGCTTCACCCGTAGCTTTTGAAGTTGAGAATGGAGCTTCTGTTCCACAATCTCATAAATACCATAATGCGTTGTCCAATCTCAGATAAAATCAAAGTGTATTTGGCTGAATGAAACAACAAAATGCACATCCCAATTAAGGAATGTGCATTTCAAAAAACAATAAATATCAATCTATTTTTCGTTACTCACAATCAATTTAGAATTCATTTTCATAACTCCATCATTGTAGATATTGATTATGTAAACACCATTATCAAGACTTCTTGTATCGATAATTTTTTCACCTTTATTCTCTTCAATAATTCCTGATCCCATTTCACGACCATTCATGTCATAGATTTTATACTGTGCATCTTTCAATTCATCATATATCTCCCATTTAATGCTTGTAAAATCATTTGCTGGATTTGGATAAACAGTGATGCTATACAAGATATCAACTAGCTCAGGAGTAGAACTAGAAGCTACCATTGACTTCGGCTGAGAATTACCATTTAGTATTTCTTTATCATAACAAATATCGTAAAAGAAACATAAGATATTTTGTGCATACCCAGCTACTCTTCCGGTATTTTCTGCTAAAGTTTGAAGATAATTTATTTCTATTGAATCCAACTGTGCTAAATTTCGTTCACCCAACTCTGAACGGAATAATAGATATGAATCGTAGTTTTCAACGAGCATAATTTCATTCTTCATTTTCTCATTATTATACATTTCTTGAAGTACTGAATCTGCTTTCCCAAATTGACTGTTTTCTATGTAAAAATCAATTAAGCCTATTTTATCAGAAAGACTACTTCCCATTTTCACAGTGTTTAAACGATCTGCATACGTATATTCACCTTGTGATTTTTTCAAATGCTTTATGTAATTCCTAGTTGAAGATAATTCAGAGTCTACCGATGACATTTGTCCTTCCAAGGTTGTTCTCAGTGTTTTATTATCGTAATTATTTATAACATAATCAATCATATATTCAGGAAATGAATTATTGGTAGCTTCTCTCAGTTTTTCAATAAAGACTCCTCCTCTTGTTGCTTCCGGATTAGCTAAAAGCACTTCTAGTAACATACCATTCGGTAAAACATTTTGATTTGCTGCTGTAAGTAAAGCTTCTGAAGACAAATAAGGAGATTCTTCGATTAACTTCCCTCTTAACAACCACGCATCATTAGACCAATTCGTTTCTACCTGATTTTGAAGAAATTCTGTATTACCTCCATCAATCAGAGATAGATAGTTGAAATAAAGATTCGTGTAAGTAACGTTTAAATTATTGTAAACAATACTTAAACTATCGATAGTATTTGTAAACATCGTTATTCCACCACCGTAACTTGTAGGACAGTTGTTTGTATAGGCTGCTTGATAAACGGTAATTAATCCTGAATTATTAATTGGTAGTGAATTACTGCCTTTGTAATAATACACAATTGAATTGGCATTGTTTTCAATATCCAAATTGTTATTTACAAAGGTATTCCCAGCTGATTTATTGGGAGAATAATCACCTTGATAAAACCGAACTCCATCAGTAATTGGTGAAGAATTAATTCTAATAGCTGTTATATTATCTTCGTACTTATTACACAAAAATTGTAAACCTTTTTGATAATTAGGGTTGTGGTTAATTCCTGACACAATTGTTCCGCCTAACAAATTACGAAGTGTATTCTTATACAAACGGTTATTATTAGCTCCACTATTGTTGACCATTATCCCCCAATAATAACCACTCATCAATGATGTCGAAACAGTATTCTCTTCTATTATAAAATCTTTTGAGTTATTTGTTACAACACCAGCTCCAGCTGGAAACCATCCATAGCCAGTATCCCCAAGTTCAAATTCGTTTCTATTGATGGAAACATTATCATATTCATCAACACTAATCCCAACAAAATTATTTGCAAAATCAGCTTGTGAAATAGTTGCCGTTTTTGAGGAAGCAGCTCCAGCAATTTGCACGGCATATTCGAAACCAGTAAAACTAGATTTCAATAAGTTAGAAGATGCACAAGGTTGCCCAATTGGTGACGGGTTACTGCAACCAGCCCCTATAGCAAAACTAGCGTTTAAAGCATATATCGCTTGTTTTGGCGCACTACTAAGTGACTTATTTGTTGTGATATTATTTGAAAAATGACAATTGGTAAATTCAATTCCGTGCACCTCCCATAATGTTACATGAGTTTGTTGTGCCAAACCTTTTTCTATGAAATTATCATCAGTTACAAAATCAGTGTTTTTAAAGAATGAAATATTTGGCACCTTAATATTTGGATTGTTAGGTAGATGATTTGAGTAAGACATAAACTCAATATCTCTTCTATTGTTTCTGAAAATTCCATCCGTAGATTGGATCACCCCTCCTATCTCACCCCAATGATCTTGATGCCAATTTGTTACTGCTTTATGGGCATTCTCAATTGTTCCTCCATTTTTTAAAATTAGCATTCCTTGATAAGTTGGGTGATTTGAAGGATATTGGTGCTGGTGCGTCGTACCGTAGACTTGAATTCCTTGCCAG
>Ga0209075_1000168_pt1 | contig 58751 bp, 48 predicted proteins | sample Stecom2011_FD_187523 | JGI IMG/M metagenome (GOLD analysis project Ga0209075, IMG submission 187523) | Agricultural soil microbial communities from Utah to study Nitrogen management - Steer compost 2011 (SPAdes) (version 2) | ecosystem: Environmental > Terrestrial > Soil > Agricultural land...
CGAGGATCACCTGCATGTTCATCGGCTTGCCCGAATAGGCAGGAATGGGCGCAATATTGATGGTTTCGAAGGCATAGCCGACAATTTCGTCGCCCTGCTTCAGGGTGCGTACCCCGAACTCGCCTTCAGGCTCGGAAACCGAGGTTACAGCAGGCAGGACAGCATCAATGCGTTCCTGCTCCAGCGCGCCGGGGGGCGCTGCCCAGCCTAGACCGGACAGAAGCAAAAGGGTAAACAACAGGGTGAAAGCCACCGATAGACGCCTGCAATACTGGCTGAACATTTTTCACGCTCCCGGGCGGTGTCGCTTGTAACGGTTGTGACAAAGCCGCAGTACTGCGTATAGCGTTCGGCTACAGCTGGCGCAGATCTATTAAACGGAATTCGCTGGTCTGCTACGACTTTGATATGACCAGATGATGGCTAGTATGCTTCTCAGTCTACAAAGTGGCAGATTGTCGCAATGACTGCCTGTCCATACGACACCGAGGTTTGATGCTGATCGTGTCGCGCACTCATCCGGCGCACCTGATTTTGAAATAAATCCTTATATATCAACAAGAAAAAGGATCGTAACAGTATTAAGGCAGACCTTGATCAACACCAGCTGCAGCCTTTTATGGGCCAGCTGATTACCGGCCAACCCCAAACGAGCCATCACAAAACACTTAATTTTGGTCAATTTCCATGATGCGCAAACATCAACATCTGAACCTGATGACAGCAGCCAACCTGGCAATACATCGCAATTCCGGCAAGGCTGTATAATGACCTGTAAACACATGAGTAACGGCAATCCATGATTTCTCCCGTGCAAAGCATCAGCATCCGGCTGATTATTCTGCTGGCCTCCCTGAATGCACTGGTTGCTGCAGCCATCGACATGTATCTGCCGGCTTATCCTGCAATAGGTGCCGACCTGCAAATAAGTGCTGGACAGGTGCAGCAAACACTGACCGTGTTCCTGGTCGGACTGGCCGTCGGGCAGGGGGTTTACGGCCCCATGCTGGATCGTTATGGTCGCCGTCGCCCCCTGCTGGTGGGGGTGCTGCTGTTTGTTCTGGGCTCGGCACTGGCAGCCTTGACGCAGAGTTTCGAGCTGCTGTTGCTGGCTCGCTTCATCCAGGCACTGGGTGCGGCTGCCGGTTCAGTCACCCCGCGCGCCATCATTGCCGATACCTGTGACGTGGATACCGCCGCGCGGGCTTTCTCGATGTTAATGCAGGTCATGATGATCGCGCCGATCACCGCACCGCTGATCGGCAGTGCCACCCTGCTGTTCGGCCCTTGGCAGTTGATATTTTGGGTGCTGGCAATTGCCGGTGTTATTGCCGGACTGGCCAGCTGGCGCATGCTCCCTGAAACCCTTCCGCCCGAAAGGCGCCTGCCGATTTCTATCCGCAACATCCTGCGCAATTACTTCAAGTTACTGGCCCATCCGCGCTTCATGCTGTTCACCCTGGCCTCCAGTTTTACTGTCGGTGCGTTATTCACCTACATCAACAACTCGCCTTTCGTTTTCATCCAGCAATATCAACTGTCACCCAACCAGTACAGCCTGATCTTTGCCGCGTGTGCCAGCGCGATGATCCTCACCGGTCAGATCAACCTGCGGCTGTTACGCCTTTATAAGCCGCTGCAAGTGCTTTACATGGGCCTGGCCGGCCTGATAGGCGCCTCAGGGACACTGGGCTTTCTGGTAATGCTGGAACTGGCTGATGTCTGGAGTTATGCAGTCATTCTCGGCCTGGGCCTGTCCATGCTGGGCATGATTACCGGTAATTTAACCGCGGTAACCATGGGGTATGCACGGCAGTTTGCCGGCATTGCCTCATCGCTGATGGGCATGCTGCAGTTTTTGCTGGCCGGCCTGTTCGGCACTCTTGTCAATTTGACTCCCACCAGCTTGCTGACCCTGCCGGTTGCCATGACAGGCTTTGGCCTGGCCGCCTTTATACTCTGCTACCTGGCTTCCCGTGCGCCTTTGCGAGGGTAAATGTCACTGTCAGGGGAAAACAGCCACTGCTGGAATCGCAATAAAAGCACCCCGCAGAGGTTCCCTGTAGGCGTTCTCTGTGGATGCTTTCTTGTAGAAGCCACTTTAGTGGCGAATACAACTCCCTGCCAGACCACCATGGGACACGAGCACAGCCGGCAAAAAGAACACAGCTGGTAAAGCCTGTCATTGATCGCGACTGAAGTCACTCGTACAGGGGGCTGGGTACCAGCGCAGCATTATGTGGGAACCGGCCCTGCAGGCATAAAAAAGCGGCCTCGTGGGGCCGCTTTTAAATATGGGAGACAACAGGTTTACGCCAGGATCGAGCCTTTGAGTTTTTTCATTGCGGCCTGTTCAATCTGACGGATCCGCTCGGCAGAAACGCCATACTGGGCAGCCAGTTCGTGCAGTGTGGCTTTATTGTCACTTAGCCAGCGCTGTTGAACGATGTCCCGGCTGCGCTCGTCAAGCTGGGATAGCGCCTCATAGAGGCTGGCGTTTTCGGTTTCTGCAGTGTGCTCGGCTTCATAGCGCAGAGCCGGATCGTAACTGCAGTCTTCCAGATACTGTGCAGGTGCAAAGGTAGCGTCTTCATCATCTGCACCCAGCGGATCAAACGCCATATCATGGCCCGTCAGGCGACTTTCCATTTCGTGCACATCGCGCACCTCGACACCCAGACTGTCAGCCACGGCACTGGCTTCATCCTGTGACAACCAGTTGAAACCCTTCTTTTTGCTGCGCAGATTAAAGAACAGCTTGCGCTGGGCCTTGGTGGTGGCCACCTTGACGATACGCCAGTTGCGCAGGACAAACTCGTGGATCTCGGCTTTGATCCAGTGCACGGCAAAAGACACCAGGCGCACGCCTTTTTCCGGGTTGTAACGCTTGACCGCTTTCATCAGTCCGACGTTGCCTTCCTGGATCAGGTCAGCCTGTGCCAGCCCGTAACCGGAATAACTACGGGCAATATGGACAACAAAACGCAAATGTGCCAGCACCAGCTGACGCGCTGCGTCGACGTCCTGTTCGTAATACAGACGCTCACCCAACTCGCGCTCCTGCTCCACGGTCAGTAAAGGAATGCTGTTGACCGAGTGTACATAAGCCTGCAGGTTGGCGCCGGGGCTTAACAGCTGTACGGGTTGTAAGGCAGTTGTAGTGCTCATGTGCAAGAATCCCCCAAGGTTAAAACGCTATACAGCGTTTTGCGGCCTACTTAATCTGTATAGTACGACCGCCTCTCTGTGGATAAGTTCATTTAAACCATGCATTTCATAACACTAAACACATAAAGCATGATTTTAAAAGAAAGTTTCACAAACCGGAATGTGCAGGCTGCATGTTCTGACAGCAGCCCTGCCGGTCAGTTCGGTAGCAGTTCGCGTAAATGCCGCGCTACGGCGATCCATGCGCCGATATAACCCAGTAATACTGCACCAATCAGCAAAGAAAATCCATCTTCCAATGATACTCCGGTCAGCCGGAAATCGCTGGCGTAAAGACTGGCCAGTTCCACTACCGAGCCGTTGAGCCAGACAAAACCCCAGATCAGCAGCAACCAGGCCAGGCAGCCGCCGCCGATCCCGTACAGGGCGCCCATATAGAGGAACGGCCGGCGCACATAGCCATCGGTGCCACCAACCAATTTGACCACCTCAATTTCAGTACGGCGATTTTCAATGTGCAGGCGGATGGTGTTGCCCACCACCAGCAACAGTGCGGCAATCAGTACCAGGGTCAGGGCAAAAACAAAACGCTCGCCCAGTCGCAACATTGCAGCCAGACGTTCGACCCACTGCAAATCCAGCTGCACCTGCTGCACCCTGGGCATGTTTTCCAGGCTGTGCACCAGGTCTTGCAACTGCTCCGGCTCTACCTGTGTGGGCGTGATCAGCAAGCTGGATGGCAACGGATTGTCCGGCAGCTCTTGCAACACCTGCCCCAGCCCGGAAAAGCTGGAAAAATCCTGCAACGCCTGTTCGCGGCTGATCCACCTGACCTCGGCAATGCCCTCATGGGCCTGCAGGTCAGCCAATACTGTTTGCGCCTGTTTGTCTGTGGTGTCCAGCTCAAAAAAAACTGAAATCTGTGCCGCCTGCTGCCAGGATGCACCCAGCTGATTCAGGTTGTTTAGCAACAAAGTCAGCCCCATCGGCAGGCTGAGCGCCACCGCAATCACCAGACAGGTAAAAAAACTGCCGAACGGCTGACGCAGAATGCGTAGCGCACTGTCAACAAAGCTGGTCTTGTGGCTGGCCAGCCAGGCCTGTAACTGTACACGGGCCTCAGTGGCTTCTTCCGGCGGGCCATCCACATAACGCCGTTCGGTTGCGCCAATGCGCTTGCCCGGCTGGTCGGGAGTCAGTTGTGCACTCATCAGCTTGCCTCGCCATCGGCTATCAGGCGGCCACGTTGCAACGTCAGCATACGGTGGCGCATGCGAGCGATCAGTGCCAGATCGTGGCTGGCAATGATTACAGTAGTGCCCAGCCGGTTGATGTCTTCAAATACGCCCATGATTTCAGCGGCCAGTTTAGGGTCGAGATTACCGGTCGGCTCGTCCGCCAGCAGCAATGCCGGCTGGTGCACAATGGCACGAGCAATGCCGACCCGCTGTTGCTGACCGGTTGACAGATCAGACGGTGACTGCATGGCCTTGTCCCTGAGGCTCACCCGCTCCAGCGCCAGACTGACCCGGGCGTTGATTTCATCACGTGACAGACCCAGGATATGCAGTGGCAGTGCCACATTTTCGAATACGCTGCGATCAAACAATAGCTGGTGGTTCTGGAATACCACACCGATTTGACGGCGCAAAAATGGAATCTGGGAATTGCGGATGCGCCCCAGGTCCTGCCCGGCCAACAATAGTTTGCCAGCCGTCGGCCGCTCCATTGCCAACAATAGACGCATCATGGTGCTCTTGCCGGCACCGGAGTGGCCGGTAACAAACAGGAACTCGCCACGGCGTACGTGTACGCTCAGCTCATGCAGTCCGACATGTCCATTGGGGTAGCGCTTGGCCACCTTGTCGAACTTTATCATCAGCCCTCCCTGCTGCTGAACAGCGCGCGCACGAAGTCCCTGGCCACAAAGGGACGCAGGTCATCAATGCCTTCACCCACGCCAATGAAACGCACCGGAATATCGAACTGTTTGGCCAGTGCAAAAATCACCCCGCCTTTGGCAGTACCGTCCAGTTTGGTCAGTACCAGACCCGTAACGGCTACTGCCTCGTTGAACTGTCGGGTCTGATTGATGGCATTCTGGCCGGTGCCGGCATCCAGCACCAGTAGCACTTCGTGCGGAGCCGACTCGTCCAGTCGCGACATGACACGCTGCACCTTTTTCAGCTCTTCCATCAGGTTATCCTTGTTGTGCAAACGTCCGGCTGTGTCGGCAATCAGCACATCCACACCACGGGCGCGGGCCGCTTCCACGGCGTCATAAATAACGGAAGCCGAGTCTGCACCTGTGTGCTGGGCAATCACCGGGATATTGTTGCGCTCGCCCCAAACCTGCAGCTGCTCAACCGCAGCGGCACGGAAGGTGTCACCGGCGGCCAGCATGACTTTCTTGCCTTCTTTTTGCAGGCGCGAAGCCAGCTTGCCGATGGTGGTGGTCTTGCCGGCACCATTAACGCCCACTACCAGAATGACCTGAGGTGCCTGGCCAACCAGCTGCAGTGGCTGCTCAACCGGCTGCAGCAGCTCTTCCAGCTCATCCTGCAACGCTTTGAACAGGGCCTCGCTGTCGGCCAGCTCCTTGCGTCTGACGCGCTGGGTCAGGCGCTCGACGATTTCTGTAGTAGCCTCGACGCCTACGTCAGACATCAGCAGCTGAGTTTCCAGTTCCTCGAACAGGTCGTCATCAATGACCTTGCGGCCCAAGAACAGGGTGGCAACTCCTTCACCAAAGCTGGCACTGGTCTTGGCCAAACCCTGGCGCAGTCGGGCAAACCAGCCTTTTTTGCTGTCTTCGGGCGTGCTGGCAGGCTGTTCTGCAACCGCTGCTGCTTCATCCTGCACAGATTTGACTGCAGTTTCGACCGGCTCTGGCTCTGGCTCTGGCTCTGGCTCTGGCTCTGGCTCTGGCTCTGGCTCTGGCTCTGGCTCTTCAGGTTGTGCGTCAGGTTCGTGACTGTCAACCTTTTCAATAGGCTCCTGCAGCGCAGCATCTTGAGCAGTGGCCTGCCCTATCGCGGCAGGCTCTACGACTTCTTCTGCCTGTACGGCCCCGCCTTCATCCGGCTGCTGTTCGGCGGCGGGCGCTTTTTTTCTAAACCAGGAAAACAGCCCCTTTTTTTGCTGGGCTGCCTGCTTGTTGTCATCACTGGAACCGGACATCTATCTATATCTCGGCAAGGGTCGCAGCCCTGTGTCGATAAGGGTCGCGACCATAGTTTAAAAGATGTGCCATTCTAGCACCGCTGCTGCGATTTTTCTAAAACCGTCTATTCACAGGCATCACCGCACACATGGACACACCTCTTGTCCGTCAAATGCCGCTTCCGTATCTGGCTTGCGAACAAACTGACTGACCGACGGTCTGTATGGCACATATGTTTTGTACGCAATGCCCGTACCCGAAAAGCCTGTTTTGCACCTGTGCCGCACTGCAGACACCAGCATTTTCACGTTAACATAGTCGTTTCGCTTCACCAGGATAGACACCACATGCACATTTTCCGTCAATGCTTCCTTGTCCTGCTGGCTTGCCTAAGCCTGTCCACGCAGGCTGCCACCCCGCCACCGACTCACGAGTTTACTCTGGACAACGGCCTGAAGGTCATTATCCGTGAAGACCACCGCGCACCCGTAGTAGTCAGCCAGCTGTGGTACAAGGCCGGCTCCAGCTATGAAACTCCCGGCCACACTGGCCTGGCCCACGCGCTGGAGCACATGATGTTCAAAGGCAGCAGCAAACTTGGGCCAGGCGAGTCCTCACGCATTTTGCGCGAGCTGGGTGCAGAAGAAAACGCCTTTACCAGTGACGACTACACGGCCTACTACCAGGTGTTGGCCAAAGACCGGCTGGAAGTTGCGCTGGAAATGGAAGCCGACCGGCTCGCTGGCCTGACCTTGCCCGAAGATGAGTTTTTGCGGGAAATCGAAGTCATCAAGGAAGAGCGCCGCATGCGTACCGATGACAACCCGTCCGGACTGGCCTACGAGCGCTTTCTGGCCCTGGCCCATCCGGCCAGCAGCTACAGCATTCCCACCATCGGCTGGATGCACGACCTTGAACGCATGACCATAACAGATCTGCGCCAGTGGCATGACCGCTGGTACAGCCCCGGCAATGCCACCCTGGTTATTGTGGGGGATGTAGAACCGGATAATGTCAAAACTCTGGTCAAACGCCACTTTGGCAACATCCCTGCCCGGCCTGTTCCTGAAGCACGCTTGCCGCTGGAGCTGAACGAGCCTGGCGAGCGGCGCAGCACCCAATACCTGAAAACCCGCCTGCCAATGCTGATGCTGGGCTTTAACGTACCCGCCCTGAACACCTCTGACAATGTCACCGAAATTCACGCTCTGCGCCTGATCAGCGCCCTGCTTGGTGGCGGCGAAAGCGCCCGTTTGCCAGCTCGGCTGGAGCGCCAGCAGGAGCTGGTCGCCGGAGCTTCCAGCTGGTTCAACCCCTTTGCCCGGGGCGACAGCCTGTTCATGCTGTCGGCTACCCCCAACATTCAGAAAGGCATCACCCTTGACCAGGTAGAGCAAGCCCTCTGGCAACAACTGCAAGCCCTGCAAGAAACCCCGCCTGATGCTGCCGAACTGGAGCGCGTACGTGCCCAGCTGATTGCCAGCGAGGTCTATGCCCGCGACTCCATCACCCGGCAGGCCCGCAGCATCGGCATGCTGGAAACCGTCGGCCTGTCCTGGCGCTTGCTGGATAGCGACTTTGACAGCCTGAATGCCGTCACCCCCGCAGATATCCAGGCTGCCGCACGCCGTTTCTTTACCCCGCAACGCTCCACTACCATGCATGTTCTGCCTGAGGAGGCCCGCCCATGAGCCGCCTGCTACCCTTTCTGAGCACCAGCCTGCTGACTGCTGGCCTGCTGCTGGCCGGCTGTACCAGCCTGCCTGCATCAAACAACAGCCTGAGCAGCCTGGCACGGCTGGCTGACCAGGCACCCGAACGCCGCAGCCTGAATATCCAGAAGTGGCAAACCGCCAGCGGCAGCCAGGTGCTGTTCGTTAAGGCTCCCGAACTGCCCATGTTTGACATCCGCCTGACTTTTGCCGCCGGCAGCAGCCAGGATGGCAACCAGCCCGGCCTGGCCAGCCTGACCAACGCTTTGCTGGATCAGGGCACTGCCGACAAAACCGCTGATGAAATCGCCCTGGGTTTTGAAAACCTCGGCGCACAACTGGGCAGTGGCAGCTACCGCGACATGGGTATTGTCAGCTTGCGCAGCCTGAGCGATCCGGCCCTGAGCGAACCGGCCTTGCAGCTCTTCACCGAGCTGCTGGGCAAGCCAGCCTTCCGCCAGAGTGATATCGACCGGCTGAAAAACCAGTTCCATGCTTCTTTCAAACATCAGCAGAAAGATCCCGGTACGCTGGCCAATCAAGCCCTGTTTGCCGACCTCTACGGCCAGCATCCCTATGCGCACCCCAGCGCCGGCAACAGCCAAAGCATCAACAGTATCAGCCAGCGCCAGCTGCATGATTTTTATCAGCAGTTTTACGCTGCCGGTAATGTGCAGATTGCCCTGGTCGGCAACCTGGAGCGTGCCCGCGCAGAGCAGATCGCCGAACGCATCAGTCTGGCCCTGCCACAGGGCCGGGCAGCCAGTCAGGTTCCCGTAGCAACCCCGCCCAAAGCCAGCCAGCGGCATATCGACTTCGACTCCAGTCAGACCCATATTTTGCTGGCCCAGCTGGCAGTGGAGCGTGGCCATCCCGATTATCCGGCACTCTATCTGGCCAACCAGATTTTGGGCGGCAGCGGGTTTGGCAGCCGGCTGATGGAAGAAGTCCGGGAAAAGCGCGGCCTGACCTACGGCATTTATTCCATGCTCAACCCCATGCAAACCCGCGGGCCTTTTATAATCAGCGTGCAGACCCGGGCCGAAGTGAGCCAGGCCACGCTTGAGTTCGTGCAACAGTTGCTGCGTGAATTTATCAGGCAGGGACCAACTGCCGCAGAGCTGGCTGCCAGCAAACGGGAGATCCTCGGCAGCTTTCCGCTCAATGCCGCCAGCAACTCGGCCATTGTCGGCCAGCTGGGGGCCATCGGCTTTTATGGCCTGCCACTGAGCTGGCAGGATGATTTCATCCGCGATATAGAGCAGCTCACGCTGGAGCAGGTGCACGCCGCCGTACAACGCCATCTGGATGCCGATGCCCTGACCATCATTACCCTGGGCCCCAAAGTGGAGCAGCAACCGCTGCCGCCCGCTGTTGAACGCAATAGCAGCCCGGCCGGAGCCCGTCACTGATGGCCCGGCCAGCCAGCACAGGCGGCAAGCGCACCGGCAACAACCAGCTGCGCATCATCGGCGGACAATGGCGCTCACGCCGGCTGGGCTTTCCCGATGCGCCGGGTTTGCGCCCAACCCCCGACCGGGTGCGGGAAACCCTGTACAACTGGCTGGCGCCACACATCCGGGGCGCACGGCTGCTGGACTGTTTTGCCGGTAGCGGCGCGCTGTTTCTGGAAGGCTTGTCACGGGGCGCGGCCAGTGGTGTCGCGCTGGAGCTGGAGCGCCGGGCCGCCGACAGCCTGCGGCACAACCTGCAGGCACTGCAGGCCACGCAAGCAGAAGTCATTCAGGGTGACAGCCTGCAGTGGCTCGGCCAGCCGGCCAGCCAGCAGTTCGACGTGGTGCTGCTCGACCCGCCTTTTCATCGCGACTTGCTGCAATCCGGCTGCCGGCTGCTGGAAGAAAACAGCTGGCTGGCGGAAGGCGCACTGATCTATACCGAAAGCGAGCAGCCGCCCTCCAGCCTTGGGCTACCGGCACGCTGGCAGCTGCATCGTGAAAAGCATACCGGACAGGTATACTACGCCCTCTGGACAACCTAGGATGCGACTGTGGAAAAACTCAAAGGCCTGTTGGCCGTAGGCACCCTGCGTGCTATCGCCATGCTGCCCTGGGGGGGCGTACAAAAACTGGGCCGCCTGCTCGGCTGGCTAATGTATCGCCTGCCCAATCGCTCCACCGAAGTGGCCCGTATTAACCTGACACACTGCTTTCCAGAGCAGACAAAAGCCGAGCGCGAACAGCTGCTGCAGGAAAACCTCAAAAACATCGGTCAGTCCTTTACCGAAAGTGCCTGTGCCTGGATCTGGCCGCCTGCCAAAACCATGCAGCGCATCAAAGAGGTTGAGGGTCTGGAAATCCTGCAACAGGCGCGCGCCGAAGGTAAAGCCATTGTCGGCATCACCAGTCACCTGGGCAACTGGGAGGTACTCAACCACTTCTATTGCCTGCATGGTGGCAACCCGATCATTTTTTATCGCCCACCCAAGCTCAAGGCGCTGGACGAATTACTGGCCCGCCAGCGGGTGCAAATGGGCAACCGTGTTGCTCCCTCCACCCGCGAAGGCATCATCAGTGTCATCAAGGAGGTACGCAAAGGAGGCGCAGTAGGCATTCCCGCCGACCCTGAGCCCAGCCTGAGCTCTGGCGTATTCGTACCTTTCCTCGCAGTACAGGCATTGACCAGCAAGTTTGTTGCCGGCATGCTGGCCGGCAAACCCGACAGGGTAGCCGGAATCTTCCTGCACGCAGTACGCCTGCCCGACGATAGCGGCTTCAAAGTCATCATTGAGGCAGCACCAGACGATATGTACAGCACCGACACTCCTACCGCGGTCGCTGCCATGAGCCGCACCCTGGCGAGTTATGTAGAGCGCTGGCCAGAACAGTACATGTGGACCATGAAGCGTTTTCGCCGCCGGCCGGACAATGAAAAACGCTGGTATTAGGGCTTGAACTGAACACCGGCAACACCTAAAGTCAAGTACAGTTCACAGGGAGCCAGCAGACCATCATGCAAGTACACCTCCGACAGCACATTCGTACCGCCTTGAAATGCACCATCAAAATCAGTCACCCTGATTTTGCCGAAGACATCATTGCCAGCACCGAAGATCTGTCCGATACCGGCGTGTTTGTACAGCATCCGCAATTGGCCAGGCTAAACGTAGGCGATGTGGTTCACGGGCAGGTCCAGGACATGCCGGTCGAAGCACCAGTCCTGCTGCTGGAAGTAATGCGCGTAACCCCAGCCGGTGCAGGTTTTCGCTTCATCCAGGAGTAGCCTGTAAAAAGATGCATCCAGACAGGTGCCATATGGCATCTTCATTACTGCCGGCAGCTCTCGCAACCGCAAAAGCGCAGCGGACCCTGGCCGGCAGTGCACAAGCTTCCGCCTTCGTGTCGCTACGTGCAGCGATACCAGATACAAGGCTGCACTCTACCTCTGATGACACACATGCCAGCCCTGTTCGGTCACCACAGCATCCAGCGGTACATCCCAGGGCTCCAGCGGCAGCTGATCCACCTGCTGGCATGAATGCGCCAGCCCCAGTAATGGCGGCAGCGGCAAGTTACAGGCCGCCAGACTGCGGTCATAGAAGCCACCGCCCATGCCCAGCCTGCCGCCATTGGCATCAAAACCAACCAATGGCAAGCAAACCAGGTCCAGTGTCCAGAGCGCCCGTTGCTGCTCCCGGTCCGCAACCGGCTCGGGAATGCCAAAGCGGTTGCGCTGCCAGCGGGTCTTGGCATGAATGCGCTGAAATGCCATATGCCGCTGCGGCCAGCAGGACAGCACCGGCAAATAAACATGCTTTTTGCGTCGCTGCGCTTCTTCCAGCAGATAATGGGGGTCGATTTCGCCGTCACTGGCCAGATACAGCGCAACTCTGCGGGCACGACGGAACCAGGAATGCTGAACCAGCTGCCGGTAAAGGCCGTACGCGGACTGTTTTTGCTGAGCGGCTGACAGTGCTCTGCGTCGCTGCCTGAGCATGCGTCGCAACGCCTTGCGCTCGGAAGCCAGGCAGGAGGGTGTTGATATCGATGGGCTGATCATGGCAGAAGTGGACTCCCCGGACGTGCCGCTACTGACGTGGCCCTTGAACCCGAAGAGTCCAAGGTGGAACCCGCATTGAGCCTTCAGGCTTTCCGCAAGCGGACATGCTCACCGGCCCACAGGAGCAGGTTCCGTTTTGAGTGAATCGGCTCAGGGACGTAATCAGCTGGCGTACACTCCAGGGAGCTGACTTCCACTATACACAGGATGCGGGCCGAGCTCAAACAGCTAGCTTTTTCTTTCAGGAAACGCTCAGTGCCTGCTCCAGCTGAGCTACCAGCTGTTCCATTTGCTCGCCATTCATGTTGCTGACTTCTTCCAGCTGGCGAGTGCACTGCTGGAAATCATGGGTAATGTTTAGCGCCGCCAGCACAGCAATACGCTCTGCACCAATCACCTTGCCACTACGGCGAATTTCACGCATTTTGCCGTCCAGATAAGCAGCCGCCCGCTCCAGGTTCGTGCGTTCTTCTGTTGGGCAGACCACATGGTATTCCTTGTCCAGAATATAAACCGTAACGGTCTGGGTTTGTGGCTGTATCATGATTCTTGCTCCAGTGCCTTGAGGCGTGAAATCATCACCTCGACCTTCTGCCGGGCGGTTTCATTCTTGCTGACAAGCTGGGCGCGCTCTTCCAGCCAGCGTTGCTCAGCCTCCTTTAAGGCAGCATACTGGGCTTTAAGTTCAGAGTGTTGCTGTATCAGCCGCTGGACATTATCGGCCAGAACGGCAAAATCCGGTTTCTTCACACTGCCTCCTGTAAGGACATGTTCTCACCCCACATGAGCTTGCCATGACTGCAAAACAGAACCATGTATCGTAATCGGGGTAAACCTCCGACAACACGCGCCAGCTACCGGGAACCCGTCACAATACAGCAGCCCATGACATGCAACAATGCCACTGTTTGCAAATTGCAGGACAATCTGCGAGGCAAGCCTGTTCAGGCTATACTTGGCTGCTTCGACAGTTCAAGCACCATCTAGTTTCAGGACCCTGCCCATGAGCGAATCTACTTCGGCCTATACGGCCTTCATGCAACTACTGGCCAGCCAGAACCAGCACTTCAGCCCCGCCGAGCTGCATGGACTGCTCGCCGGTCATACCTGCGCCGGCGGCGGATTCGGCACACAGGCGTGGCTCGAAAACGCCGCCCAACTGTTTGACGGCGACATTCCGGCCAGCCTGCAACCGGCGCTGGAAGGCTTGCAAGAAATGCTCAAAACCGAAATTACCGCTGGCGACTGCATGGGTATCACTCTGCTGTTACCGGCTGACGACGACAGCCTGGAGCTGCGCACCAAGGCACTGGGCCAGTGGAGCCAGGGCTTTCTAAGCGGCTTTGGCAGCAGCATTGGCCAGCGCAAACTTACTGCAGAAGCCCGTGAAATCCTCGAAGACTATGTTGCTGTGGCCCAGATTAGCACCGCAAACGATGACGATTCTGCAGACGAAGCCAGCTTCATGGAAGTCAGCGAATACCTGCGCATGACTGCCGTTTTTCTATTCACTGAATGCAATACACCTGCCACAGCACCTGCCGACAAGACTGACAAACCAGCCATCCACTAACCCGGGGAGCCTTCCGTGTCCATCCGTCCTGCCGAATATGCCAGCCGCCGCCAGCACCTGATGAGCCAGATGGCGGCCAACAGCATCGCCATCCTGCCTGCCTCGCCGGTATGCAACCGTAACAACAGCGTGGATTACCCCTACCGCCCGAACAGTGACTTTTACTATCTGTCCGGCTTTGACGAGCCGGAAGCAGTGCTGGTGCTGATTCCCGGTCGCGAACACGGCGAATACATCCTGTTCTGCCGCGAGCGCAACCCCGAAAAAGAACTCTGGGACGGCCTGCGTGCCGGCCAGGAAGGCGCCATTCGCGACTTTGGCGCCGATGATGCCTTTCCCATTGGCGACATTGACGAAATCCTGCCCGGCCTGCTGGAAGGCCGCGATCGTGTCTACTACTCGGTCGGCAAAAACCTGACCTTCGACCAGCAACTGATGGACTGGGTCAACACCATCCGCAGCAAGGCCCGGCTGGGCGCCAGCCCGCCGAAAGAGTTTGTCATGCTGGACCACCTGCTGCACGACATGCGCCTGTACAAAAGTGCCGCTGAAGTTGGCCAGATGCAGCGTGCGTGCGACATTTCGTCCCGCGCCCATGTACGCGCCATGCAAGCCGTGCAACCCGGCATGCATGAATACCAGCTGGAAGCCGAACTGGATTACGAATTCCGCAGAAACGGTGCCCGTTTTGCTGCCTATTCGTCGATTGTGGCCGGCGGTGCCAACGCCTGCATCCTGCATTACATCAACAATGATGCCCAGCTGAACGACGGCGATCTGGTACTGATTGACGCCGGTTGCGAGGTCAATTGCTATGCCAGCGATATCACCCGCACCTTTCCCGTAAGCGGCCGTTTCTCGCCTGAGCAAAAAGCCCTTTACGAGGTGGTGCTGGCCGCCAACCTGGCCGCCATCGAGTGCGTACAACCCGGACGCCACTGGAACGAGCCGCACGAGACCAGCGTACGCGTGATTACCGAAGGGCTGGTGCGTCTGGGCTTGCTGCAGGGCGATGTGGACGAATTGATTGCCGGCGACGCCTACCGCCCGTTTTACATGCACCGCGCTGGTCACTGGCTCGGACTGGACGTACACGATGTCGGCGACTACAAGGTCGGTGGCCAGTGGCGGGTACTGGAGCCCGGCATGTGCCTGACCATCGAGCCCGGCATCTATGTGGCCAAAGACAACCTGGCCGTCGATGCCAGGTGGCGCGGTATCGGCATCCGCATCGAGGACAACCTGGTGGTCACCCAGACAGGCCACAGCATCCTCACCGGCGGCGTGCCCAAGGCAGTCAATGAAATTGAAGCACTGATGTCCGGTACCTTGTAATCTTTGCTGATATGGGCAAGCCGGGAGGCATCACCGGGGCACAGATTCCGCAGGGTCGCTGCAAGTACATCCCTGTAAGCCTGGTGCCGCCATCCATGGCGGCACAGCCCTGCTCCATCTGCACCCCTGATGATGCGGCATGCTCCGTGCATGAATAAAACCAGTCCTTTAATACCGTAATGGTTTTGATCCCCGGCAAAAGCTTCAGTACTGTCATCCATACCGCCCAGACAGATGCACAGGGGCTTCAGAAAGGTAATTCTGCAATGCCAACACCATTTCACAGCAACAGGAGATCTCCATGCCAGCGGTCAATATAGCCATTATCGGTGGCGGTCTGGTGGGTGCCAGTCTGGCACTGGCCCTGCAGCAGGGTGCCCGCGAGCGCGGCTGGCGCATTGCCCTGATCGAGCCTTTTGCGCCCGGCAGCGAGTTCCAGCCCAGCTATGATGCCCGCGCCTCGGCGCTGGCCCATGGCAGCGAACTGATATACCGCCGCCTGGGTATCTGGGAACAGGTCGCGCAGCGGGCCGAAAGCATCCGGCATATTCATGTCTCCGAGCAGGGCCGCTTCGCCGCTGCCGAGCTGCACGCCAGCCAGCAGCAGGTCAGCGCACTGGGCCAGGTGGTAGAAAACGCCTGGCTCGGCCACTGCCTCTGGCAGGCGCTGGATGACAGCCTGGTGCAATGGCACTGCCCCGCCAGAGTCACCACCATGCAGGCACAGCAGAGCGGCTACCGCCTGCAGCTGGATACGGGCGAGACCCTGGACTGCGAGCTGGCCATTCTGGCCGATGGTGGCCGCTCCGGCCTGCGCCAACAACTGGGCATCCACTGCCAACAGCGCAGCTATCAGCAAACCGCCATTATCACCAATGTCACGCCGGCCCAACTCCATGATGGCTGGGCCTTTGAACGCTTTACCCCGGACGGTCCCATGGCCCTGTTGCCGATGGTGGACAACCGCTTTGTGCTGATCTGGACCCGGCCACCCGCCGAAGCCGAACGCCTGGCCGCCCTGCCGGAGCCCGCCTTTCTGGATGCGCTACAGGACTGCTTCGGCTACCGCATGGGGCGCTTTCTGCAAGTCGGCCAGCGCCACCTGTATCCGCTGGCACTGGCCCGGAGCAGCGAACAGGTCAGGCGCAATCTGGTGGTGCTGGGCAACGCCGCGCACAGCCTGCACCCGATTGCCGGGCAGGGCTACAACCTGTCCCTGCGCGATGCCATCGCACTGGCCGGTACCCTGCTGGCCAGCTCGGCGCCACTGGGCGATCTGGCCACCCTGCAAGGCTATGTTGCCAGCCAGCAGCGGGACCAGGACCTGACCATCGGCTTTTCCGACCAGGTCACCCGCCTGTTTTCCAACCACACGCCCGGCCTGAGCCAGGGCCGGCGGCTGGGCCTGCTCGGCCTGGAGCTGTGCCCGCCGGCAAAAAACCTGTTTGCCCGCCAGGCCATGGGGCTGGGCAGCCGTCCCGTTACCTCCCGGAGTTTCACATGAACGCAGACCTGATCATTGTAGGTGCCGGCATGGTCGGCAGCGCCCTGGCACTGGCGCTGAAAGACAGCGGGCTGGATATTCTGCTGCTGGATGGCGGCACGCTCAAGCCCGCTCCATTCAGTGCCGCTGACGCCTTCGAACCACGGGTCAGCGCCCTGTCCGCCGCCAGCCAGAACCTGCTGGACAACCTGGGCGCCTGGGACGGCATTGTTGTCCGGCGCGCCAGCCCCTACCGTGACATGCAGGTATGGGACGGCTCGGGCACCGGCAGCATCCATTTCAGCGCGGCCAGCGTGCAGGCCGACGTACTCGGCCACATCGTGGAAAACCGCATCGTGCAGGATGCCCTGCTGGAGCAACTGCAAAATAGCAGTGTACGCCTGCAGCCCGCCGCCCGCCTCTCCATGCTGCGCCGCTCTGGCAATGGCTGGCTGCTGACACTGGAAGACGGCAGCGAGCTGCGCACCCCGCTGCTGATCGGCGCTGATGGTGCCAACTCCAGCGTACGCCGCCTGAGCGGTCTGGCCACCCGCGAATGGGATTACCTGCATCATGCCGTGGTCACCAGCGTGCGCACCGGGCAGCCCCACCTGCTGACCTGCTGGCAACGCTTCACCGACGAAGGCCCGCTGGCATTTTTGCCGCTGCAGCATGCCGACGGCGCAAACTGGTGCTCGATTGTCTGGTCCTTGCCACCGGAGCGGGCCAAACAGGTGCTGGCTCTTGATGATGACGCCTTCAACCGGCAGCTGACTGACGCGCTGGAAGGACGGCTGGGCCAGGTCCTGCACAGCGACCGCCGCTTCAGCGTGCCGCTGCGCCAGCGCCATGCCAAACGCTACACAGAACAGGGCATTGCGCTGCTGGGCGATGCCGCCCATGTCATCCACCCGCTGGCCGGCCAGGGCGTCAATCTCGGATTTCTGGACGTGGCCGAGCTGGCCGCTGCCCTGCTTGGGGCGCTGGAGCGCGGAGAAAATCCCGCCAGCCTGCAGGTGCTCAGCCGCTACGAACGCAAGCGCATGCCGCAGAACCTGGCCATGATGGCCGCCATGCAGGGGTTTCAGGACCTGTTTCAGGCCAACGCCCTGCCCCTGCGCTGGCTGCGCAATGCCGGCTTGCGCCAGGTGGACTCAATGCAAGAAGCCAAAGCCATGTTTGTACGCCAGGCACTGGGGCTGGGCATGCAGCTGCCACCACTGGCGCGACAACACCAGCGACTGTAACTGCGGACACGCTATAGGTGCGGACACTTAAACAAACCGCACAGAACCCGGCACGCATAGCGTTTTATGCGGGGATTATTTGTACCTGCACAAGCCTATGCACCCGGGAGCAACCATAACCAGGAACAAACACCCCAGCCGCCGCGTACAACAAGCCTGCGGCTGCAGGTACGGCACAGCCGGATTATCAGGCACCGGCATAAATACATTCACTCCTGCAAAGCTTCCTGCAGCTGCACCTCGCCACGGCTAAGGTTTTGCATGGCTTCCTGCAAAAACGACTGCCTGTCCAGCGGCACAGCCAGCTGCAGCTGAACGCCCTCGGCTACAAAGCTCTCGTTGAGCAGGCTACCGCCCTGTTCTGCCAGCAACCCCTTGAACAGTTCCAGCAGCGGATAGGGACACAGGCACTGCAGCCGGACCTGTTCGATCAAAGGCTCAAAGGGTGCATCCTGCAGACAGCTGTGGGCACAGCCGCCATAGGCCCGCGCCAGCCCGCCGGTACCCAGCTGGATGCCGCCATACCAGCGGGTTATTACCACCAGACACTGATCGAAACCCTGATTCTCGATGGCCGACAGGATCGGCCGGCCGGCGGTGCCACCGGGCTCGCCGTCATCGCTGAAGCGGTACTGGTCACCATGCAGCCAGGCCCAGCAATTGTGGCTGGCCTGTGCTGTAGACAGGCTGGTGATCAGGCCGGAGGCATCATCTGGTGCTGGCAAATATGTGGCTTGCGCAAGGAAGCGGCTTTTACGGATTTCCAGCTCGAAGCTGGCCGCTGCAGTTAACCGTTTGCGCGGTATCTGGCTGCTCATCAAAAATTGTCCGGCGGATCATGGATGCGCTGAATAAACCCATCTGCAGCAAATCTTCCATGTAAAACCAAAGAACTACAGTCGAACTGCAGGTGAGAAGCGGATGTGTTCAGTCCACCCGTCACTCGGCAAACAGCCGGCGAAGGCACCCGGGACCCGCTCCGGCTATTTGTTGTCACAGTCCACACGAGCACTGATGCGTGCTTGATCGGGTCCTGCTGTTACACAAAGGTAAAAATATCTTCTGCCGCCAAGCGGCCCTTGGGCAGTTTGGCATTGAAGTCCTCTTCGCTGTGATAGCCGAACGCGACCGCTGCCACTGCCACCAGGTCCTGCGCGTTCAGGTCGAATTCTTCGTTAAGAACTTCCTGGTTGACGCCCTCCATGGGCACAGCATCAATATCCAGCAGGCCGGCAGACAGCAGCGCGCCGCCCATGTTCAGATAGATCTGCTTTTCCAGCCAGTGCGGCACATCTTTGCGCTCAAACTTGTGAAAACCGTGGTAGCTGACACGGGTGTTGTGAGCCGCTTCACGGGCTTGCGGATAATCCTTGAAGCGCCCGGCCTGCTCTTCGGCAGCCAGAACTTTCTGCAAATGCTGTTCATCAACACTGGTGCGTGAGCAAAACAGCACCACGTGCGAGGCATCCAGAATTTTCGGCTCGTTGTAACCATAGGGACCGGCTGCACCCTTGGCGATACGGGCCTTGCCTTCGTCGGTGCTGGCCACAATAAAATGCCACGGCTGGATATTGGTGCTGGACGGCATCCAGCGCAGTACATCAAGAATTTTTTGTACCACATCGTCCGGCAACTTGCGGCTGGCATCAAACGCCTTGCTGGCATGGCGACGCTGCAAGGCGTCCTGAATGGATAGTTGCATGGTTTTTCCTCTTGTTTATTACAATCTCTGTGTACCGGCGTAGCCTCTACAGCCAAGAAACTGACTGGTTGATCTGACTGCATGACTGCACATGTGTCAAGCCATGCCAGAAACCTGGCTGACACCTTCCGAGCAATGATCCCGTACGGCAATAACCCGTCAGCTGTGCGTTTCCGGTGCCCTCACGCTGGCGACAACGCACTGCCAACAGAAGACCATCTTGCACCTTTCTGTGTCGGGACGCATACCCCCAAACCTGGCCTATTTACCTTAATCCGCTCGCCCTCCGCACCGGCTGGGCTGCTACGCTCAGTCTGTTCTCCAGTCCGGCATACGGAACGCCCTGCCATCCGATAGTCCCGGGGCTGACCTGCACCGATACAGGCAGGGTTTGCCGGGACTGCCGCACAGGCTCAGCCACCCACCTGAACCCGACGCATGGCCCGCTCGAAACGGGTTTCTTCGCGCGACAGTTCCAGCAAGCTGTCTTCCACAAACACCAGGTGTTCATGGGAACGCGCCCGGGCCGCCTCGGCATCTCCGGACAGGATCGCTTCCAGCAGGGCCCGATGCTGATCGTATAGCAAATCACGAGAACCATGCCGTTCAAACAGGCTGGTCAGGTTTTTCACGATACTTTGCTCCAGCAAGGCAAAAATTCCACGCATATTGTGCAACAACACAACATTATGTGCAGCTTCAGCGATCGCCAGATGAAAAGCGGCATCCGCCTCGGCCTCCTGCACCGGATCCATGGCTTTGTAAGTTGCAACCAGAGCATCAAAGCGCCGCTGCAACATCGCCTTGTCAGCGTCGGTGGCACGCAAGGCAGCATAATGGGCGGCCAGCCCTTCTAGCGCATGCCGGAACTCCAGCAGGTCGTAATGGAATTCATCATGCCCGGCCAGCAGTTTTAGCAACGGGTCGCTAAATGATTGTCCCAGCTGCTCACAAACATAATTCCCGCCCCCCTGGCGGCTGGTCAGCAGGCCCCGGGCCACCAGCTTTTGCACCGCCTCACGCAAAGAAGGTCTGGAAACACCGAACTGCTCTGCCAGCTCACGCTCTGGCGGCAGTTTTTGCCCGGGCTTGAGACTGCCCTCAAGGATCATCGCCTCCAGCCGCTGCATGATGACATCAGAAACCCGTGGTCGCTGAACCTGGTCAAACACCATATCCCTCTCCAGATTGGCCTTACCAATTTGTATAAATACCAAAAAACAATCTACCCAGGCCCGGATGCCCCCTGCTGGCGCCACTCAGCGCGCACAGGCAACCACAAAGAGCCGTGCCGCCAAACCATGGGCACGCCAAAACACTGCGCACACAAACACTAGACCATGGTCGGATTCAACCGGCCGACTCATTGACTCATGGCAAAGGCCCCGCATAGCATGACCAAACACCCTTGTTAATTGGTCTTACCAATTTACAACACGCCAGCAACCAATGCAAGCACGAATTCTTCCATCTGAAATAACCAAGCAAAAAATAATGAGTGACATAATCAAGCAATATCCGGCCAAGCCTTCCAGGGTATATTTTTATGCCACCTGTCTGGTCGACCTGTTCTACCCCGAGGTTGGCCTGGCCGGCATCCAGTTGCTGGAGCGCGAAGGCATTGAGGTGGTTTTTCCTCAGGGCCAAAGCTGCTGCGGTCAGCCCGCCTACACATCGGGCCTCAACGGTCAGGCACGCACCGTTGCCGCCAGCCAGCTGGGGCTGTTTCCCGACAACTGGCCGGTGGTGGTACCGTCCGGCTCCTGCGCCGGCATGTTGCGCCAGCATTATCCCCGGCTGTTTGCCGGCACCACCCTGGCCGAGCAGGCCGAACAGTTGGCCAGTCGCACCTGGGAGCTGACCGACTTCCTGTTGCATGTCTGCCGCATCCGCCTGCAGGACCGGGGTGAGCCGATCAGGGTTGCCATGCATACCTCCTGTTCCGGCCGCCGGGAAATGGGCATTGCAGATAGCGGGCCGGCCCTGCTTGCCCAGCTGGACAATGTTGAGCTGGTACAGCAGGCAAGGCCAGCCGAGTGCTGCGGGTTTGGCGGTACCTTTGCCGTGCGCCACCCGGCAATCTCCGCCGCCATGGTCGAAGACAAGGCGCGCGCACTGGACACCTGCGGTGCCGATCAGTTTGTCAGCACCGATTGCGGCTGCCTGATGAACATCGACGGCTTTGCCGACAAGCAGCAGCTGGCCACCCGGGGCCAGCACATAGTCAGCTTCCTGTGGCAGCGCAGCACGGGAGGTGCGGCATGAACACAGCCGCCGATGCAGTGAAGCAGTTTACACCCAGAGCCCGCACTGCGCTGGACACCCCGGCGATACGCAACAACTTCCGCAAGGCCATGGACGGACTGATGGACAAGCGCCTGGACGCCTTTGCCGACTGGGACCTGGAAGCACTGCGCGAGCTGGGCGCCGCTGTCCGTCTGCGCGCCCTGAGCCGGTTGCCTGAACTGCTGGAGCTGCTGGAGCGAAACCTGCAAGCCAACGGCATCCAGGTGCACTGGGCACAAACCGGCGAACAGGCCTGCGAGATCGTTCGTGACATCTGCAACGCGCGCAATGCCCGCACGGTCATCAAGGGCAAGTCCATGGTCAGCGAAGAAATGGAGCTGAATGCCTTTCTCGCCCGCTCCGGCATCGAGGCTCTTGAGTCCGACCTGGGTGAGTACATCATCCAGCTGGCCGGTGAAGCCCCTTCACACATCATCATGCCGGCGATCCACAAGAACACCGCCGAGATCTCCGAGCTGATGCACCAAGCAACTGGCACCGAGCGCTCCAGCGATGTCGACTACCTGACCGCCAGCGCCCGGGCCCAGCTGCGTGAAAAGTTCATGCAGGCCGATGTCGGCATCTCCGGCGTCAACTTCGCCGTGGCGGAAACCGGTACTCTGTGTCTGGTGGAAAACGAAGGCAATGGCCGCCTGACCACCACCGTACCCAGCTGCCACATTGCTGTCACCGGCATCGAAAAAGTGGTCGAGCACCTTGCCGACGTTACCCCCCTGCTGGCCCTGCTGACCCGTTCGGCCACCGGCCAGCACATCACCACCTACGTCAACATGATCAGCGGCCCGCGCAAGGTCGATGAAAAGGACGGCCCGGAAGCAGTGCACCTGGTCCTGGTCGATGCCGGCCGGTCGGCCATCTACCAGGACCGTGAGCTGCTCGACACCTTGCGCTGTATCCGTTGCGGCGCCTGCATGAACCACTGTCCGGTCTATACCCGCATCGGCGGTCATGCCTACGGCACCACCTACCCCGGCCCGATCGGCAAAATCCTGATGCCCCACCTGCTTGGCCTGGACAATGCCGGCTCGCTGGCAACCGCCTCAACCCTGTGCGGCGCCTGCGCCGAAGTCTGTCCGGTAAAAATCCCCATTCCGCAACTGCTGCAACGCCTGCGCAGCGAAGCGATGGATGGCGATCCGCAGCGTTCGGCCACTGTCGCCGGCCACGGCAGCAAACGGCGCTGGCTGGAAATGCTGCTCTGGCACGGCTGGACAGTATTTAACAGCCGCCCCTGGATCTACCGGCTGGGTACCGGGCTGATGACCCGTTGCCGCCATTTGATGCCGTCCCGGCTGGGTGCCTGGACCCGTTATCGCAGCGCCCCGCGCCCAGCCGCACACAGCCTGCAACAGCAGCTGCGCCAGCGCCAACACAAGGAACAATGACATGAATACACGCGATGCCATCTTGCAGCGCCTGTACCAGGGACGTGAACAACAGGGCGGTTTCGAGCCGCCAGTCAGCGATTTTGGCGTTCTGCAGCGCCCGCACTGGAGCAAGGCCGAAAAGCTCGAACGCTTTGCGCGGGCGATGGGCCCGGTACATGGCGAAATCCACAACACCAGCCGAAACACCTGGCATCAGCTGCTGCAGCAGCTGATGCAGGAAAAGGGTCTGCGCAACCTCTGGGTCAACAGTGACACCCGGCACGGCCGGCTACTGGCCGATCACTGGCAACTGGAACAGATACCCCTGCTGCAGCGCACACAACCAATCAATGAGTGGAAGGACGAACTGTTTAACCGCGTCGATGCCGCCCTGACCGGTTCGCGCGGCGCAATTGCCGAAACCGGCAGCCTGATCCTCTGGCCGACACCGGCCGAACCCAGGGCCATGAGCCTGGTGCCGCCGGTACATTTTGTCCTGCTCGACAGCAATCGACTGTACAGCACACTGCATGAAGCCATGCAACAGGAAGGCTGGGCGGACAAAGGGATGCCAACCAATGCCCTGCTGATCTCCGGGCCGTCAAAAACTGCCGATATCGAACAGACCCTTGCCTATGGCGTGCACGGTCCACGGGAGCTGGTGGTGCTAATACTGGAGTAAACAAACAAGGGCTGCCGGTCGGCAACCAAAGAATCCTTGCGGAGCCTGCACAGCAGGACACCGCGGATAATACAGCCCCGTCCAAACGGTTTGCGGCCTTGCGGGCGGGGCTGGCCAATAACAAGAAGTGTCATTTAGCACGAGGACTATAGCATGACTGATATAGCACTGCCCCTGCTGGCATTTGCCCCGCTATTGCTGGCCGGCATTTTGCTGGTTGGCTTCAACCTGCCGGCCCGGATAGCCATGCCCGCTGTATTTGCGGTCACCGTGGCCATCGGCCTGCTGGCCTGGGACATGTCCCTGAACCGTATCCTGGCATCCAGCCTGCAAGGGCTGATCATGACCGGAGCCATTCTCTGGATCATTTTTGGCGCAATCCTGCTGCTCAACACCCTGAAGCATTCGGGCGGCATCAGTGCCATCCGTGCAGGTTTTTCCAACATTTCGCCCGACCGGCGCATCCAGGTGCTGGTGGTGGCCTGGCTGTTCGGCTGCTTCATTGAAGGGGCCTCAGGCTTCGGCACACCAGCCGCAGTCGTTGCTCCACTGCTGGTAGCTCTGGGCTTTCCCGCACTCGGCGCGGTGATGATCGGCATGATGGTGCAGTCCACCCCGGTATCCTTTGGTGCTGTCGGCACACCCATCGTGGTCGGCGTGACCGCCGGGCTGGACCGTACCGGCATCAGCGAGCAACTGGCAGCCCAGGGCTCCAGCTGGGAGGTGTTCTATCACCTGGTTACTTCGAAAGTGGCGCTGACCCACGCTGCTGCCGGCATTCTGATGCCGCTGCTGATGTGCTGCATGCTGACACGTTTCTTCGGCCGCAACAAATCCTGGCGCGAGGGGCTGGAAGTGGCGCCCTTTGCCCTGTTCACCGGCGTGGCCTTTGTTATTCCCTATGCCCTGGCCGGAATTTTTCTCGGCCCCGAGTTTCCGTCGCTGATCGGCGCGCTGGCGGGCCTGACCATTGTGGTGCCAGCCGCCAGAGCCGGCTTTTTAATGCCAAAAAACAACTGGGACTTTGCCCCTGCTGACACCTGGCCAGCCAGCTGGATGGGCAGCATCCAGATCAGACTCGACAGTCTGACCACACAGCGCCCGATGCCGGTTGCCCTGGCCTGGCTGCCCTATGTGCTGCTGGCTGTACTGCTGGTCTTGTCCCGCGCCATTGCCCCGGTCAAGGCGTTTTTTCTCAGCGTGCTTAATTTCAGCTGGAAAGACATCCTTGGCGAGCAGGGGGTGTCTGGTGGTATCGAGCTGCTGTACCTGCCCGGCGGTGTTATGGCGCTGGTGGTGATCCTGACATTTTTCCTGCACCGCATGAGTTTCGGCCAGCTCAAGGCGGCAGTCAGTGAGTCTTCACGCACCCTGTTCGGTGCTGGCTTCGTACTGATTTTCACCGTACCCATGGTGCGCATCCTGATCAACTCCGGGGTCAACGCTGCCGATTTGCCATCCATGCCGATTGCCATGGCGCAACTGGTCTCGGATACTTTCGGCAGCATTTATCCGTTTTTTGCTCCAGTGGTCGGCGCACTGGGGGCCTTCATCGCCGGCTCCAATACGGTCTCCAACCTGATGCTGGCCCAGTTCCAGTTCAGCACCGCGGAGTTGCTGGGCGCCTCGACCATCTCGCTGGTTGCAGTACAGGCCGTGGGTGCCGCCGCAGGCAACATGATTGCCATCCATAACGTAGTGGCAGCTTCGGCCACTGTTGGCTTGCTAGGCCGGGAAGGACGCACACTGCGCATGACCATCCTGCCAACCCTGTACTACCTGGTTGCAGCAGGCATAATCAGCCTGTTGATAGCCTGACCCCCGGGGCCGGCCCCTGCAGGCCGGCCCTGCATGACACACGAGGCGTTTATGCACCCAATCACAGATACCTACCGGAACCTGATTCGCGAACTGGCCGGGTTCATCCCGCCTGCCCGCCTGCTGACCGACGAGCTGAGCCGGCTGGCCCATGGTACGGATGCCAGCTTCTATCGTCTGGTGCCCCAGCTGGTGGTACGGGTCGAAAGCGAAACGGACGTGCAACAGGTGTTGCACAGCTGCGCCCGGCGCGGGTTGCCGGTCACCTTCCGCGCCGCCGGCACCTCGCTGTCCGGGCAGGCAGTGACCGACTCGGTGCTGATCCAGCTGGGCAACGGCTGGAACGGCCATCAGCTGCTGAATGATGGCGCGGCCATCCGCCTGCAGCCGGGTGTAATCGGCGCCCGCGCCAACAGCATTCTGGCGCCGCTACAACGCAAAATCGGCCCGGACCCGGCCTCGATCAACGCCTGCATGATCGGCGGCATTGCTGCCAACAACGCCTCCGGCATGTGCTGCGGCACGGCGCAAAACTCTTACAACACCCTGCTCGACCTGCGGCTGATTTTTGCCGACGGTACCCTGCTGGATACCGCAGACCCGGCCTCCGTCAGCGCCTTCCGCAACAGCCACTCTGACCTGCTGGAACAGCTGCGTCAGCTCGGCGAACAAACCCGCGCCAACCAGCCGCTGGCCGAACGCATTCGTCACAAATACCGGCTGAAAAACACCACCGGCTACGGCATCAATGCGCTGGTTGACTTCGCAGATCCGCTGGACATCCTCAAGCACCTGATGATCGGCTCCGAAGGTACCCTGGCTTTCATTAGCGCCATTACCTACCGCACCGTGCCGGACTATCCCGACAAGGCAGCGGCACTGATTTACTTCCCCGACATCCATACCGCCTGCACCGCCACTACCCTGCTGAAGGAAACACCGGTCAGCGCCGTCGAGCTGCTCGACCGCGCCTCGTTGCGTTCGGTGCAGCATATGCCCGGCATGCCGGATGACCTGGCCGAACTGCCCGAAGGAGCCACGGCCCTGCTGGTGGATGTGCGCGGCGCGAATGACAGCCAGCTGGAACAGAACATTCAGCACATTTGCCGGGCACTGGCCGGAATCCCGCTGCTGCGCCCACTGGAATTCACCCGCGACCCGCAGACCTACGACAGCTACTGGAATGTGCGCAAGGGCACCTTTCCTGCCGTGGGGGCCAACCGGGTAATCGGCACCACGGTAATCATCGAGGACGTCGCCTTCCCGCTGGAGCGGCTGGCCGAAGGTGTGCTCGACCTGCAAAAATTGCTGCACAAACACGGCTACCACGAGGCCATCCTGTTCGGTCATGCCCTGGAGGGCAACCTGCACTTTGTCTTTACCCAGAGCTTCAACGAGCCGGACGAAGTGGCCCGCTACAGCGCCTTTATGGAAGAGCTGGCGCAGCTGGTGGCGGTGGACTACGGCGGCTCGCTCAAGGCCGAGCACGGCACCGGCCGCAACATGGCACCCTATGTGGAGCTGGAATGGGGCAGCGAAGCCTACGCCCTGATGAAGCGCATCAAGCAACTGTTCGACCCGGCCTGCCTGCTCAACCCCGATGTGTTGATCAGCGACAACCCCCGCATTCATGTGGAAAACCTCAAGCCGCTGCCCAAAGCCCATCCCGTTATCGACAACTGCATCGAATGCGGCTTTTGCGAGGCGGTTTGCCCGTCACGCCGGCTGACCCTGAGTCCGCGCCAGCGCATCGTCATCTGGCGCGAGCTGCAGCGTCGTCGCCAGACCGGCGCCAGCACCGAAGCCCTCCGCGAACTGGAACAGGGCTGGCAATACCAGGGGCTGGACACCTGTGCACTGGATGGCCTGTGCTCCACCCGCTGCCCGGTCGGCATCAACACCGGCGATCTGGTGCGTGACCTGCGCGGCCAACAAAACCGGGATCTGCAACGGCGTGCACGGTGGCTGGCCCGCCGCTTTGCCGGCATCAGCAAGGCGGCACGTCTGGCGCTGAAACTGGCCAACAGCAGCCGCAGCCTGCTGGGCGACAAGGGCCTGTCCGGCTCCATGGCACTGGCCCGCAAGGCCGGTTTGCCGGTCGGCCACTGGCGGCCCGGCCTGCCGGCGGCGGCAGCGGCCCTGCCACAGCAACGCCAGTTCGAGCCGCCGAAGAATTCGCAGCCGGCAGATACGGTCATCTACTGGCCTTCCTGCATGAACCGGGTGCTGGGCCCGGACCGTAACGCCAGCGACCAGCGCGCCCTCTACGACGTCGTGCTCAGCCTGCTGGATAAGGCCGGTTACCGCGTGCTGATTCCGGACAACATTCACAGCCTGTGCTGCGGCATGCCCTTTCAGTCCAAGGGCCTGTTTGAAGTGGCCGACGGCAAGCGCAACGAAGTACTGGAAGCGGCACGCCGGCTGGCTGGCGACCAGCATCTGGCGGTGATTACCGATGCCAGCGCCTGCAACCTGCGCATGCAGGACTGCAGTGACGAACGGCTGCAATTTTATGCAGCGGCGGACTTCATCCATCGCCACGCCCTGCCCCGGCTGGAGATACGGCCGGCGGACGAACGCATTGCCCTGCACCTGACCTGCTCCACCACCATGGGCGGCAACAGCCAATCACTGCTGGAGCTGGCCCGTGCCTGTGCCCGCGAAGTGGTAACACCGGCTTCTGTCACCTGTTGCGGTTTTGGCGGCGACCGCGGCTTCCAGGTGCCGGAGCTGAACGCCAGCGCCCTGCAAGACCTGCGCGACGAAGTGCAGGGCTGCAGCGCCGGCTACTCCAACAACCGCACCTGCGAAATTGGCCTTGGCGAACACTCCGGATTGCAGTATCAGTCCATCCTCTATCTGGTGGACCGGGTGAGCCGTCCGCTTGAAGCATAAATGCAAATGTGTCCACACCTGCACTTTTGCTAGCCCATGATGCCGGATTTTATCTGGCATCATGGCGCACAGGTACCCGGCCAACCTACAGGGTGCAAGTGCATCCGCGCCATAACAATGGCCGCACATGGCGTGGCAGGAATAAATCCATACTTACGGGAACCAAGCCATCCGGCACCGGGCCGAATCCGTTCGCACACTCTGCTTCACGGGGTACACTGAGCACAAAACACACGCAGCGAGACTGCCACCATGCGACACTTTCCCTACCGCGAAACCCTGCAACACGAGTTCAAGAGCGACCTGCGCAAGCTGCCGCTGCGCACACTGCTCGAAGCAGTGGTATGCATGGCCAACGGAGCCGGAGGCAGTATTTATCTGGGTGTCGAAGATAATGGCAGCATCAGTGGCCTGCATCCGGACCACCGCGACCTGAAACGCCTGGAACAACTGATCTGCCACTACACCCGGCCACACATTTACGTACAGGTATACCCTTTGCTGGTCGACGGCCTGGTGATTGCCCAGGTGCAGGTGCCGGTCAGCCCGGTACCCATCGCCACCCATGACGGCCTCTATCGACGGCGCCAGCTACAAAACGGCAGTGGTGAACCTGAATGCGTGCGCTTCAAGCCTGCGCGCAAAGCAAAGCCGGTGCTAATGCCTGCATGGCCTGAAAATGGCTCAGAAAAACCTGTCCGTTCAAGTGTTGCAAAAAATCAGTGCGCTGCAGACGATCCATCACCGGCCCCTTAACCTCGGAAAAATGGAAGCCGATCCCGGCCGACTGCAACCGCACGTTGATGGCTTCCAGACTTTCCAGCGCACTGGCATCAATGCTGTTGATGGCCGAACACTGCAGCACCACATGCTTCAGCTCCGTGTTGCAGGCCACAGCCTGATTGATGCGGTCTTCCAGTGCCCGGGCATTGGCAAAGTACAGACTCTCGTCCACCCGCAGGCTGACCAGCGAGGTGTCGGTCAGCACCGGATGACGCAACACGTTACGGAAGTGTTCAGTACCCGGCATCAACCCCACCTCAGCAATATGGGGACGGCTGGTGCGCCACAAGTAGAGCACCAGCGACAGCCCCACCCCGGCCATCAGCCCAGCTTCCACACCCACCAGCAAGGTCGCCAGCAGGGTCGCCGCCACGGCAGAAAAGTCGGCTTTAGAATAACGCCAAGTGTGCTTGAGGATGTTGAAGTCCACCAGTGACAGTACCGCCACGACAATGGTTGCTGCCAGTGTGGCATGGGGCAGATAGTAAAGCGCTGGCGTCAGCATCAACGAAACCAGTGCAATGCCTGCAGCAGTGAGCACCCCGGCCGCTGGCGTACGGGCGCCCGCATCAAAGTTGACCACCGAGCGGGCAAAACCGCCGGTGACCGGAAAACCGCCACTGAACGCAGCAGCGACATTGCTTGCCCCCAAAGCGACCAGCTCCTGGTCCGGCTCGATACGCTGGCGCCGTCGCGCGGCCAGGGTCTGGCCCACGGATACCGACTCGACAAAACCCACCACACTGATCAGTAATGCCGGCATCCACAGCTGCTGCCAGAGCGCGCCGTCAAACGAGGGCATCACTAACGGCGGCAAGCCGGCCGGGATACTGCCAACGATGCGCACACCCTGTCCGGCCCAGTCTCCCAGCCAGGTCAGTACCGTGGTCACCACAATGGCCAACACCGGCCCCGCCCTGGCCACTGCATCCGACAGCCGGGCCGACAGTCCCCAGGCCACCAGCAGCGGCTGCATGCCCTTGCGTATCCAGACAAGGAACGCGATGGTGAGCATACCCATCATCAGGGTCAACCCGCTGACCTGCGGCAGGGCGGCAACCATGGACGGAACCATCTCCAGCAAGCTCTGACCCTGAGCATCAATGCCCAAAATCACCTTGAGCTGACTGCAGGCAATCAGAATTCCGGAAGCAGAAATAAAACCGGAAATCACCGGATAACTGAGAAAGTTGGCCAGAAAGCCCAGCCGCAATACCCCCATCGCAAGCAGCATCAGCCCGGAAATGAAAGCCAGCACAATGGCCGCTTCCCAATAGTGCGGCGAACCAGACTCGGCGAACTGGCCGATCGCCGCCGCCGTCATCAAAGACACCACCGCCACCGGCCCCACGGCCAATGTCCGGCTGGTGCCGAACAGCGCATAGAGCACCAGTGGCGCGATGCTGGCATAGAGTCCGGTTTCCGGCGGCAGCCCGGCCAGCATGGCATAAGCCAGGCTCTGCGGTATCAGCATCAGGGTAACGATAACCGCCGCCAGCAGGTCGCTGCCCAGGGTGGCACGGTCATAGTCACGCGCCCAGCCAAGAAAGGGCAGGCCCGGCAGCCAGCGCTGCCAGGTCTTGCGGTCGGTTGCAGACGATTCCACCCTGATGTTCCTCGACAAGGTTAGAGTACAGCTGCAGCAGCTGCCGGTATCGCCCTGACACCCGGACACACCACCAGCTGGCCTGCCCGCTCCGACAGGCTGCCATCACGGGCCAGGGTTTCCAGGTGACCACGCATGGCATTCAGGTCATAACCGGCGCTGGCGGCAATCTGTAAAATCTTTTCGGTATCACGCTTGCCGGCTTCGGCCAGCGCCCACAGCATCACCGAACGGGTACCGCTCCGGCAGTAGGCCAATACCGGCTCCGGCAAGGCCTGGAGCACCTGGGCCATCTGCAATGCCTGATGGTCCTCTACCTGACCGGATGCCACCGGCAGGCAAAACACCTGCAAACCCCGCGCCACAGCAGCACGCTCAATATCGGAGTAGGCCGGCTGACCTGCAACTTCATTATCCGGACGGTTGCAAACAATGGCACGGTAACCGGCACTGGCAATGGCCTCCACATCGGCTGCAGAAATTTGATCGGCCACGGCCAGGGCCGAGGTAAGCTTGCGAATATTCATAAGTGGTTCCAGGGTCTGAAAATGTTCAATATTGACGGCAACCGCCTGTCAACCAGCCTTGTAAACCGGCCCTTTGGGCGCCACAACTGCACACCACATGCCGCGACAACCTGTTGCCGGGGGCCGGATAGCCTTTACAGCTGATTCAGAGGAATCTTGATATAAGCTACGCCGTTGTCCTCCTCCGGCGGAAAGTGACCGGCACGCATGTTGACCTGCACCGAGGGCAGGATCAGCACCGGCATTTCCAGGCTTGCATCGCGGCGCTCACGCATCTGAACAAACTCATCTTCACTGATGCCTGTCCGGATATGAATGTTCGTGGCGCGCTGCTCAGCAACCGAGCTGATGTATTTCAGCTCACGGCCACCCGGCTGATAGTCGTGGCACATGTAAAGCACCGTGTCTTCAGGCAGGCGCAACACCTTCTGAATCGAGCGGTACAGGGTGCGCGCATCGCCACCGGGAAAGTCACAGCGTGCAGTACCGAAATCCGGCATGAACAGTGTATCGCCGACAAAAGCTGCCCTCTCGTTGCCATCGGTCACCACATAGGTCATGCAGGCTGGTGTATGACCTGGCGTGTGCATGGCGGTCAGCTGCAAGCCGCCGATAGCCAGCTTGTCACCGTCTTTCAACAGACAATCGAACTGGCTGCCATCACGGGCAAACCTGGTGCCTGCGTTGAACAGCTTGCCAAAGGTATTTTGTACAGTGGTAATGTGCTCGCCAATGGCCAGTTTGCCGCCCAGCTGCTCCTGCAAATAAGGAGCAGCTGACAAGTGATCGGCATGCACGTGGGTTTCCAGCAGCCAGTCCACTGTGGCACCCAGCTCACGGACACGGGCAATCAGCCGGTCGGCCGACCCGGTGCCGGTGCGGCCGGACTTCGGATCGTAGTCCAGCACGCTATCCACCAGTGCACAACGGTTACTGCCAGCATCCAGTACCAGATAACTCAGGGTCCAGGTGGCGGGATCAAAAAAACCTTCCACCTGCAACTTGACGGCATTCATCTTGACCTCTCAATTCCTTTGGCAATGACACTTAGAACAACCGGTCCCGTCAGGAGCCGGCTGTTCCGGAGCAAGTGGCCGGCCTGGCTAATCCGGTGAGTCAATTGTAGTACCCGGGGCGCCAGATCTGCGCAGCTTTTCATCGCTACGCTTCACCTTGGCACCCAGCCCTGAGGCACTGGTCATCCAATGCCCGAGCCACCTCACTAACCAGACAGGCCACGAGCCGATTACAGGGCCCTGGTAGAGTAGTACCAGTCCACAGTGTTGTAGCCCTCACCAGAAAGGCGCTTGTTGACAGCATCGCTGGTCTTGGGCGGAGGAACAATAACATCCTGGCCGGGCACCCAGCCTTCCGGTGTGGCCACGGCGTTGGCTTCGGACGTTTGCAAAGCGGTCAGCAAGCGGAGGAACTCGTCAATGCTGCGACCGTTGGTCATCGGATAATAAACCATGGCACGCATGATGCCTTCCGGATCGATGATGAAAGTGGCACGTACCGCCTGGGTATCAGCAGCACCCGGATGGACCATGCCGTAAGCACTGGCTACATCCATCTTGATATCATCAATGATCGGGAATGGAATCTCGACGCCGAACTTTTCCTGGATACTGCGGGTCCAGGCAAGGTGGGAGTAGACGCTATCAATGGATAGGCCAATCAGCTCGCAATTCATTTCAGCAAATTTTGGAGCCGCCTTGGCAAAGGCGATGAACTCGGTGGTGCACACCGGGGTGAAGTCTGCCGGGTGGGAAAACAGGATCAGCCATTTTCCCTTGTAGTCCTCCAGGCTTTTGATGCCATGGGTGGTATTGGCCTTGAAGGCAGGAGCCGGTTCATTCAAACGCGGAAAGGTGGATATCTGGTTCTGATTTTCCATGTTGCTAACCTCTGGGTTGATTGATTTACGGTTCTAACCTTACCCCCAAGTCTTATATATTTATATAGAATATATTTAATCAAATCTATAGGAACGCCCTATCGCCTCCCCCCTGACAGCCAAGCCATACAGGCTTATCAAAAAAAGCCTGGCTCCACCTGATACCGGCAGCTGCTTCCCTGCGCACCCGTCATCGCCCGACAGAACCATTACGGGCCCATGCTGACCTGATATTGGCTAGATTGCCGACTCCTCCTGCATACCGGACAATGCACGCAGTCTGGCCCAACCATTGCTTGATAAAAATATCCGACCAAATTAGTATGATATTATTTGCGGTCATGCCATAATGCCATTTGCATCCTGTTACCACGGCCACATCGCCCCGCGCACTCTGCAGCCAACGTGTAACAAAACGACCGCCTGATAATTGCAAGGGGTTACCCATGTTTTTTACAAAGCTCAAAACACAGCTGCAACAGCAACGCGCCGAAAATGACCGCCTGACACTGGCAAACCAACAGCTGCAACAGCGCGTTGACCAACTGGAGCAAGAGCGGCAGCAACAGCAACAGCAACTCGACCAGCAGCAACGTGAGCGCACCACCCACCAAGGTGTTTATGCCAGCCTGGGCAGCTTTGGCGACTCGCTGAACGGTGTCAAAAACTCCTTTATGAATCTGGCCAACACCCTGAATACCGAACGCGATTCGGCACTCATGGCGGCCAAGCATTCCGACACCAACCGTGCGGCATTCGAGCGCATTGCCGAAAACCTGCAAGCCACCTATCGCCTGATGCACAAGGCCGCCGAGCAAGTCAGCAGCCTGAGTCAGCGCGCCGAAGAGATCGGCGGCTTTGTCCAGCTCATCCAGGAAGTTGCCAACCAGACCAACCTGCTGGCCCTTAATGCCGCCATTGAAGCTGCCCGTGCCGGCGAGGCTGGCCGCGGTTTTGCCGTGGTCGCCGATGAGGTGCGTAATCTTGCACAGCGCACTTCGGGTGCCACCGAAGATATTTCACGGCTGGTACAGGACATTCAGGAAGAGACCCGCCTGGCCCGCGAAATCATGGACCAGGGCGCAGCCGATGCCGGCAACCATGCCAGCGAAAGCCAGCAAGCCGTGGCCAGCATGCACGAGCTGCTGGAGCTGTCACGCCGCATGGAACACGCCATCAGCGATTCTGCCATCCTGGCCAACGTAGAGCTGGCCAATATTGATGAACTGGAACTCAAACTGGAGGTATACAAAGTATTCTTCGGCATTTCCAATGCCCTGCCCGAAGCCTTCCCCGACGAGCAACATTGCCGCCTTGGTCAATGGTACTACCAGGGTGACGGCCGCGAGCTGTTCGCTGACATGCAAGACTACCGTGCAATGGAAGATCCCCACAAAGCCATGCATGACCAGGCCATCAATGCTGTCCGCTATTATCAGGCCGGGCAGCTGGAGCATGCGCTGGAGGCTCTTAACGCCATGGAGCAGGCCAACCACACTGTTATGCGGGGGCTGAACTCAATGCTGCACCAGCTGGGCAGCAGCAAGTACCGGGTGCGATAGCCCGCTTGCTTCAGGCCAGCTGGCTTGTCTGTCCTTCGGGTATCCGGCCTGATAACTGGCTCTGGTCGGTGTGACAGTCATGCGTGCGTCTGAAAACTCAGGGCCCTGGAAGTGTACAGTGCATGGCCAATGCAATCGGCACTTAAGCACAGCTCGTTAATATCAAGGAGCCACTCTCGGCAAAATCAATGTAAAACAGGTGCCGCTGCCGGGAGTGCTGCGCACCTCGATGCGCCCGCCAAGCAAACCGTTAACCAGAGTGTAAACAATGTGCAGGCCAAGGCCGGAGCCGCCCTTGCCCAGCTGGGTGGTATAGAAGGGATCAAAGATTTTCTTCAGTTGCTCGGGCATCATTCCGATACCGTCGTCGCTAACCGACACATGAACCATGCCTTCCTCGATGTGGCCCCGCAGCCAGATGACACCCTCCTGGCGGCCGGCAAAAGCGTGGGTGAGAGCATTGTTGACAAGGTTAATCAACACCTGCCCCAGCGGCCCGGGATAGCTGTCCAGCCGCACGTTTTCACACAGCTCATCGCGCAAAACAAACGGCATTTTGCGCAGTGTTGGCCGCAAGGTAGTCAAAACCTCATGAGCAAGCTCCTTCAGTTCGAACGGGCGGCGCTGATAGCTGGTTTGATCAACGGCCAGCTGTTTGAAGCTGCCGATCAGCTCGGCCGAGCGGGCCAGGTTGCGTTCAATAATCAGGCTGCCTTCACGAATCTCGTCAAGGAACCCCTGTAGAGCACTGCGTGTCAATCCGCCCTGCAGAGCAGTGTCCAGTTTTTTGCACGCAGGCTCAAAGGATGTAGCAACCATCAATGCATTGCCAATAGGTGTATTCAGCTCATGGGCCACACCGGCTACCAGGGCCCCCAGCGATGCCAGCTTTTCTCTTTGCAGCAATTCTTCCTGGGCACGCTTCAGGTTTTCCAGGGTGGAGCTGAGCTCTGCCGTACGTTCCTCGACCCGCTTTTCCAGAGTGGCATTAAGCTCACGAATTTTCTGCTCTTGCTGGCGTCGCTCGGTAATATCCAGCTCAATGCCGTCAAACACTAATAGACCATCCGGCAAGCGGCGCGGTGAAGAAATCAACAACATCCAGCGGTGCTCGCCGTCCGGACGTATGATCTCGGCTTCCATACGGAAGGTTTTCATTTCCGCAATACACTCAGCCTCATAAATTCGCATGCTGTCCTGGTCAATGATGAATTGCTCGTAAACCAGCTGGGCATCATCTATTGCCTGCTCGGCAGTAATACCGTGCAGCTGCTCTACACCGCGACTGATATAGGAAAACCGGCGGTACTCGCCATTTAAGCCGCACTCAACCCGGTACACCATGCTGTCGGGAATGCTGTCACTGATCAACTGCAATCGCTGTTGGCTTTCCCGCAATGATGCCTGGGCCTCTTTCAATGTGCTGATATTGATATGAGCGCCAACCGTCAGCGCTGTCGGCTTGCCCTCAGCATCGGGCAACGTCCGGCCACGCGAAGAAATCCAGACCCAGCTGCCGTCAGCATGACGCATACGGAATTCATTCTCGTACAGTTGTATGGTATCGCCCGCCAGATAGTCGGCAAACTTGCGGCTCGCCTCTGCCCTGTCGTCCGGATGAAGCAAGTTTGTCCAAACCTTCTGCAGCTCTGTCGTGTCAGCAAACTCTCTCTTGTCATACCCCAACATGCTGAAGTACTCAGCACCGCACCATAGTTCCTGCTTTCGGGCATCCCACTCCCAGGCACCAGTATCCGATGCCTTGATCAATGCCTTGAAGCGCTCGCTTTCCTTGAGTGCCGTGCTTTCCACCCGCTTTCTGGCAGTGATATCCTGGCGCGCGCCTATCATTCGCAACGGACGGCCATGCGCATCACGCTCAGTAACCACACCATTGTCACGCACCCAGATCCACTCACCATTTTTGTGACGCACCCGCGTTTCACTGATAAATCGTTCCGTACGGCCTTCAAGATGCGCCCTGGCACGCTCGGCATTCGCTGCAGCATCATCCGGGTGCGTCAGCTTTTGTGAAGTTTTGACTGTAATCGGCTCCAGCTCTTTGAGCCGGTACCCCAGCATTTCTGCCCAGTGTTCGTCCAGTATGACGCGCTCGTTAACCAGATCCCACTCCCAGATCGCGCAATCGATGGCATCCAGCACATAACTCAAACGCTGCTGACCCTCCGCGCGCTGATGAGCCAGCCGGCGTACCGGTTCTGCAAAGTGACGGCTGATCCGGTAAGTGGCGACCATGCCAATCAGCAGTAGCAGGACCATCACCAGCAAGACATACATCAAGCCCCGGATCAGCGCTTTGTGCATACTGGTTTCAGTGATTCCCAATAGCAATACGCCCTGCAGGCGGTTGTCAAAGCCCCCCCGGTACCCCATGCCAACCTCGCGCAACCGTTCATCCTTGCTTGTCAGTTGACGGATTTTTACATCTTCAGGCTGCTGAAGCAGGCTGTAAAAAAACCTTCGGTCTGCAGGGTCAGCCAGCACGTCCTGACGTACGCCGCTGGCCGCCACTACATGGCCTTCAGTATCCAGCAGACGAATATAGGCAATGCCCTGATACTTGTCTTTCAGTTCTTCGACCAGCAAACGTACCCGGTGCGTGCCACTAAAACTGACCTTACCCAACGAATCAACCAGCATACTGATCGCCAGGCTTGCCAGCCGGTCCTGCTCGCGCTCCAGGGTTTTGTGATAATACAAGGCTGTTGACAGCATGATGCTTAGCAACAGGCCCAAAATAAGCAACCCAAATGCCAGCGTCAGGCGCCGGTCTATGTTGTTGTATTCATCGCGCTGCATCAGTCATCTTCTCGCAGCTGGTTACGCCACTGTTTGGTCACTGACGGCCAGGGTTTGTTAAAGGTAGCTGGCAAATCCCCATCCCATCCGGGGTAAATGTCGAGCGTTTCCCGGGTTACCGGAAAAGTCGGTATCATTACATGACGGGCCACTTGCCTGCCGTTCAGTACCCGATAGACCTGCCGCACTGCAGTGGCACCCAGCATGGCGCAAAACTGGGCGCTGTCGATTCGGGTCAACCGGCCGTAACGGATATTGTCCACCGACTCGGGGTCACCATCGACCGTGGCATGAACAATCTCGGTGCGACCGGCTTGCCGCAACTGCTCAATCATGCTCAGGCCTCCACCATTGTTTACTGTAAACAGCACATCCACACTCCCCTTGTCGGGGAAGTCACGCAGCAGGGCATGCGCGGCCTGCCGGCCTTCATCCGGCTGCACGGCCTGGTAGCTGCGCATAATCTGATACTCGACACCGGCCGCATCCAGCGCATCAAAAAAGCCGTTAACCCGCTCAACGGTTGAGGAAACCACCGGGTATTCGACCAGCACCAGACGCAACGGCCGCTCACGGGCAAACAGAGAAGCAATATACTCACCGCCCAGATAACCGGCCTGGTAGTTGTCTGAAGTGATGTAGGATGCCAGCACGCCATCACTGACGAACTGGTCATAGGCGATCACCGGGATGCCAGCCAGGTTTGCCCGCTGTACCGGCTCAGCCAGGGCAGCATTGTCAGCCGGCTGGATGATAATGGCATCGGGCCGGCTGTTATCGACCATCATGCGCATTTGCCACACTTGCCGCTCAATACCTTTCGGACCATCTCCGGCCACCCTGGCAAGCAAGCGGATACCGCGCTGGCCTGTGGCACTGGCTTGCTGGTTGATTCGTTCCGCTTCCTGCTCCAGCCCCTGACGCATCACCTGCTGACTGGGGATGCTGTCTGACCAGTACAGCACGCCTATTTTCCAGGGCTCGGGCTCAGTGGCAGCATGGCTGGCCATGGATGCCAGCAGCAACCAGCCAAACAGCCAACACAGGTCCCGGCGCATGATCAGGCCCCGGGCCAGGCGTCCAGCCAGACGATAAAATCAGCCTCGGGCATTGGCCGGGCAAACAGGTATCCCTGGCCCTCCTCACAACCAGAAGCCAGTAGTTCAGCACACTGTTCCTCGGTTTCAATGCCTTCGGCAATCGTTTGCAGCTCAAGATGCTCAGCCATGGCAATAATAGTCTTTGCCATATCAAAGCTATCGTGGTTTTTCTCGCCACTAATGAAGCTGCGGTCGATTTTCAGACGGTTCAGATCAAGCCGCTGCAACACGCTGAGTGAAGAATAGCCGGTACCAAAATCGTCCATGGCAATGTCGATACCTGCCGCCTGAATTTGCTGCAGCTTGCTTTTCAGGCGATCAAAATCCTCAATCGCAACCGACTCGGTCAGTTCCAGCTCCAGCTGATGTCTGGGTACGCCTGTTTCCCGTAAAATGCTTAGCAGACGCTCAACAAAGCTCGGCTCGGCAAACTGTACCTGGGAGATATTGACCGCAACACGGAAATCATCCGCCACCCGGTCTTGCAGGCTGATACGCCAGCGCAGTGCCGTACGCAACACCCACTCACCAATGGCCACCATCAAGCCGGACTGCTCGGCAATGGGAATGAAGTCTTCGGGTGAAATAAACTGCCCATCGGGCGTACGCCAGCGCAGCAAGCACTCGGCGCCCGTAACCTGGCGGTTACGCAAGCAAATAAAAGGCTGGTAATACAGCTGCAGATGCTGCTCCGACAAAGCCGTACGCAACATCTGCAACATGTTGATGCGGTCACGGGCAGCGCGGCTTTGCTCCAGCTTGAAATACAAGTGTTTACCACGCACCAGCCGCTTGGCCTGTTTCAGCGCTGCACCGGCGTTTTTCAGCAAATCCTTGCCACACCTGCCCTCGGCTCGAGCCAGGCCTGTCGTTGCAGACAGGCGCAACGTCTGGCCATCCCCTACCTGAAACGGCTGAGCGAACAGACTCTGGATCTGGTCCGGGTTGACTTCAACATCGGGGCCATAGACGCCAAACAGGTTGCTGGCCAGCCGCGAGACCATGCACTGCTCACTAAAAGCAGAGCACAACTGCCTGGCTACAGCTTGCAGCACCGCATCCCCAAAGGACTCGTCAAGAATGTTGTTGATATCAGCAAAGTTGTCCAGGTCAACCAGTGCCAGCGTATGCTGTTCGCCACTGTGCTGGTCCAGCAGCTGCAGCAAAGCATTGCGGTTGGGCAGGTCAACCAGGGTGTCACGAAATGCCAGTGCTTCAATATCGAGATACAGCTGCAGGTTTTCAAATGCTGTCGACATGTTGTTACAAAACACCTCCAGCAACTGCTGCTCCAGCTCGCTCAGCTGCCGGCCAATGTTGACATAGGCTGCCAGTGCCTGCCCGTTTGCGCCTTCAAAGAACAACCCGATATCGCCATTGAGCACATGTTCGCGCGCTTGCAAACTCTGCTCCAGGCGGCTACGAATACCGCCCTCGGGCAGCTCCTCAAGCAGCTTGCCGGTCCAGTTGCTGTATTGCCCAGCTGCCGCCAGGATATAGGGCTGCCGGGTTGCAGGGTGCAGAGCGGCACAGAGCAGGCCGTCACAGTCGATACGCAACAAGGCACACAACTGGGTCAGCAAGCCGGTAGCAAACTGCTGCAAGCCCGAAGGCCGGCTCAGTTCACGTGTAGCATCAAGAATTTGCTCAAGCCCGACACGGCCCGCCTCCAGCTGACAGAGTTGCGAATACGAGCGGACAGCCATGGTCAGGCTGGTAAACAGACGGGACTGGGTCAGCTCACTCTTGGTACGATAATCATTGATGTCATAGTTCTGAATGGTGCTGATTTCCGGCGCATAGCCCGGCTGGCCGGTGCGTAAAATCAAGCGCACCTGAGCGTCTGCCAGCTCCTCACGAATATAGCGCACCAAGTCCAGGCCAGCGGTGTCGCTCTCCATCACCACATCAATGACGGCTACGGCAAAAGGTGCTTCCTGCTGCAAAACCTTTCTGGCTTCAGCGTCGCTGTACGCGTGCTGGAACTCGAGTCTGCGCCCCTCGATATCCAGATTGCGCAACGCAACCTTGGTTGCAGTATGTACATCCGGCTCATCATCTACCAGCAGTACCCGCCAAACAGCTGCAGCCGTTTCTTCTTGCTCCGCAGCGGGGTCCGGCTCGTCAGCCAAAAAAACCAGCATATCCTTGTCATCGTCAGCCATTATTTATTTTGCCTTTGTTATTGTTTGCTGCTTGCTTTGCCATTCATTGTCTGGTTCAGGACTGTACCAAACATCCAGTACGAACCTACACATTACTTTGCCAGCATGGCCTATTCAAACGTTATCTATTCAACTGGCCAGAACCGGTCCGGCAGCGTGCCTGGCCACCGGCCAGAAAGCCAGCAGTCACTGGCTGATCCCTGGCGATGGCTGGGCTATAATCCCGCCACATTTTTCAAGGAAACCGTCATGATCAACAAATGCCTGTTCCCCGCTGCCGGTTACGGTACCCGATTTTTGCCCGCTACCAAGGCCATGCCCAAAGAAATGCTGCCAGTGGTCAACAAGCCACTGATCCAGTACGGCGTTGAAGAGGCGCTGGAGGCCGGCATCCGCGACATGGCCATCGTCACTGGCCGCAACAAACGGGCCATTGAGGACCATTTCGACATCAGCTATGAGCTGGAGTCGCAAATTCAGGGTACGGATAAAGAAGACTACCTTAAAGGCATCCGCCACCTGATGGACAACTGCAGTTTTTCCTATACCCGACAGCTGGAAATGAAAGGTCTGGGGCATGCCATTCTTACTGGCCGCCGGCTGATTGGTGATGAACCCTTTGCCGTGGTGCTGGCAGATGACCTTTGCCTGAACCTGGGCAGTGACGGCGTACTCAAGCAAATGGTGCAGCTGTACAAGCAATTCCGTTGTTCAATCGTGGCGGTGCAAGAAGTGCCACCCGAAGAGATTCACAAGTATGGTGTGATTGCAGGTGAAGTCATCCGGGATGACATTTTTCGCGTTAACACCATGGTCGAAAAGCCAAAAGCCGAAGACGCCCCTTCCAGCCTGGCAATCATCGGCCGCTACATCCTGACCCCCGACATCTTCGAGCTGATTGAAGAAACCGAACCCGGCAAAGGCGGTGAAATCCAGATTACCGATGCGTTGATGAAACAGGCCCAGCGTGGCTGCGTACTGGCCTACAAGTTCAAGGGCACCCGTTACGACTGCGGCAGTGGTGAAGGCTTTATGGAGGCCACCCGTTTTTGCTACGACAATCTCTATCTGAAAGGCCTGTCCTACTGACAACAACCGGTCAGCGGCGCAGCCGCTTGTCCAGATACAGGTGGCCCACCAGATCGCGGCTGCGACTGCTGACCTTGCCGGCCTCGGCCCGTTTCCGCAGCAGCTGCAACAGCTGTTGCAACTGCTCACTATTGGCACCTTTACGCCACAGCCAGCTGGCATAACGTTGCAGTATGTCATCCGGCTCATAGCTGGATGTGCTGTTACGTTCTTCAAATGACAACTGCGGAAAATAGCCCCACTGGTATAGCAGATTGAACAGATTGTAGAGACTATCGGCGGTCTTTCTGCCCACCGGCCTGCGTGGCAAACCCAGCTCGTCCTGCAGCGCCCCGAGCAGACTGTCTTCACGGTGTACATAAGAACACACGTAAAAACCATTCCGGCTGGCTGCCAGCGCCTTGCGCAACATGGCGGTGCCGGAAAGCGCCGGGCTCATATACAGAAACACCAGATCAAAAGCCCCCTTCCACCCATGCTCTTCCAGGTCTACAGCCTCCCAGGGCGCGTACAGCAGCACATCCGCTTGCCCTATCAGCCCGGCTGCCTGCAGCTTTTGCTGCGTGTGTCGCAGCATTTTGGCAGAAATCTCCACCCCGCTAACCCGCGCACCCCGGCGGGCAAATTCCAACAGGTGTCGGCCACCCCCAAAGCTGATCTCCAGCACCGACTGGCCGGTCAACTCATGGTGTTGCAGCACTGTCTGCAGTGCCACGTCCCTCTCAGAAACGGTAAAACAACTGACCTCATCCGCACGGCGGTCCCAGGTTCGCTCGCTCAATGCCAGGTCAGGCTGATGGCTGTCCAGCAGCCCGGTAAAATACTGTTCAAGATTCATGACTTAACTCCCAAGGCACACAAAGGCAGCCTATTACGAAAGCTCATTATTCAGGCTAAAATCTGCCCATCCCAACCCGATGAAAGCCCGGCATGCTCCAAAAACCCTTCCAGTTCACCAGTAGCGGCAACAATTACAGGGCAAAACACCTGAACCTGTTTGTCCACGGTTACCTGTCGGCCAGCGACGAGCGTGACCGCAGCCGACTGTTGCGCTGCGTGCCCGCGCTGCCCTCCGACGAGGATGCCGTTTTTGCTTTCTGGGACTCCGGCTCAATGCGCGACATCTGGATCAACGTATTGCAGGGAGCTGCCGGCAGTTTCGGCCTGGGCAAACTCGGCCTGGCCCGTGGCATGGCTATGGCTGCACTGGGAGGCTACCGCCATTACAGCAGCAAAAAAAGCCATAGCCGTACCCTGGCGCTGACCCTGCTGCCAGCGCTAAGCAAGTTTACCCGCCAGCATTACCCCGACCTGCAAAGCATCAGCCTGTATGGCCACTCTCTCGGTGCCCGGCTGCTGATTGAGGCACTACTGGCAGACACGCCAGCTGACAGCCTGCCAATCCGCGAGCTGGTATTCATGGGCGGCGCCCGTGCCCTGGGCAGCGGTGAACTGCAACAAATCCTGCCACACATTAACCGGCGGATCTGCAATTTCTATTCACGCAGCGACCGGGTGCTGATGGTCAGGCCTTCCACCGGAAAATACATCGGCCGCCATCCGCTGCCGCTACCAGACGGAGCCCAAACGGACAAAGTGTTCAACCAGGACCTGGGCATCGGCCATACCGACTACTGGCACCTGCTGTACAGCATCCTGCAACAGGTCCGCTGCCCCCAGCACGAACGGCTTTAGCCGCGACCTGTACCGCCCCACTCAGCCGCAACCTGTTGCGCCCTGCCCGGGCATTGTTCGCCACTGAAGTGGCTCCTGCAGCGGCCCAGCACTCAAAAACTGCCGATATCTGCTAAAGTCTGTATCTGACATCCGGCCCGCTGATACCGCTGCACAAGGACACCTCCATGCTCGCCCCGCTCACTCCCGGTTTCATGGTGCTACAAGGCAACCAGCTCGAAGATCTGCGCGAAGTTGCCGTGCACTGGCTGGCCAGCAACCCGCTGCGCCCGCTGGAGCACGAATGCATTCTGGTACAGAGCAACGGCATTGCCCAGTGGCTGAAAGCCGCGCTGGCCCACAATGACCAGGGCACCGGAATCGCGGCTGCCATCGATGTCCAGTTGCCGGGCCGCTTCATCTGGCAGGCATTTCGCAGTGTTTTTCCCGAACTGCCCAACAGCTCGCCATTCGACAAGACACCGTTGACCTGGCGGCTGTATCACCTGCTCAATGACTGGAGCAGGCTGCAGGCACAGCTTGGTGCACAGGCCGGCTGGCTGGCCCCGCTGGAGGGTTTTCTGAGCGCCGACCGCGACCCGCGCCGCTGTTATCAGCTGGCCGGCAAACTGGCCGACCTGTATGACCAGTACCAGCTGTACCGCGCCGACTGGCTGCACGCCTGGGAACAGGGCGAGGACGTACTGATACAGGCCAGCGGCACCCGCACACCACTGCCGGACGGCCAGCGCTGGCAGGCGCTGTTGTGGCGACAGCTGCAACAGTCGATCCGTGGCGAGCAACCCGCCGGCAGCCACGACTGGGCCAGCGCCAGCCGCGCCCACGTCCACCAGCAGTTTGTCGAGGCCTGCCGTGCATTTTCGCCAGAGCAGCGCCCGCCGGGCCTGCCACGCCGGGTTATCGTTTTCAGCATTTCGTCCCTGCCGCAGCAAACCCTGCAGCTGCTGCACGCCATCTCTCCCTTCACCCAGGTAATGCTGTTTGTCACCAACCCCTGCCAGCATTACTGGGGCGACCTGGTCGAGGGCAAGGAGCTGCTCAGGCGCGAATACCGGCGCATTGCCCAACGCAAGGTGCCGGGCAACCTGAACCCGGAAGACCTGCATGCCTACGGCCATCCGTTGCTGGCTTCCTGGGGCAAACAGGGCCGTGACTTCCTGCACCTGCTTGACGAGCACGATCAGCCCGCCAGCTATCGCCGGCTGTTCAGCCAGCAACGGGTCGACCTGTTCAGCGACCCCGGCGACGGCTGCCTGCTGCACCAGCTGCAGGGCGACATCCTGCAGCTGCGCCCGCTGGCCGAGCGCCAGGCCCTGCACAGCACGGTGGATGCAGCACAGGACCAGAGCCTGCAGTTTCTGGTGGCGCACAGCCCACAGCGCGAGGTGGAAATCCTGCACGACCAGCTGCTGGCCAGCTTTGCCGCCGCCCGCGACCGCGGCGAAACCCTGAACGCCCGCGACATTCTGGTGATGGTGCCCGACATCAACCAGTATGCCCCGCACATCCATGCCGTATTTGGCCGCTACGCCACCCGCCATGACGAGCCGGATGCGCCAAGAGACCCGCGCTTTCTGCCCTATCACATTTCCGACCAGAGCCAGCGCCAGCAAAACACTCTGCTGATCGCACTGGAAAAACTGCTGCACCTGCCGCAATCACGCTTTACCGCCAGCGAGCTGTCGGACCTGCTGGACACGCCGGCCCTGCGCGCCCGCTTCGGGCTGGAGGAGGCGGACCTGCCGGTGCTGCGCCGCTGGATCCGCGGCGCCAACATCCGCTGGGGGCTGAATGCAGGCCAGCGCGCCAGCCTGGAACTGCCAGCGCTGGAACAAAACACCTGGCTGGCCGGCATCCGCCGCATGCTGCTGGGCTTTGCCATTGGCGATGGCGGCAGCTGGCAGGGCATCGAACCCTACGACGAAGTAGCCGGACTGGAAGCCGCCCTGCTCGGCCCGCTGGTACAGCTGATCGACGCGCTGGAGCAGGCCAGCCTGGCGCTGGCTGGCACGCACAGCGCCGACGGCTGGCTGCAGGTACTGGAACAGCTGTTGCAGGATTTCTTTTGCGACAGCAGTCCGGCCGACAGCTGGGCCCTGAGCCAGCTGGAACAGGTACGGGAAAACCTGCAAAGCGTCTGGCAGGACGCCGGCCTGGCCGATGAACCGCTGCCACTGGAAGTGGTGCGCGAAGAGTTGCTGGCCGGGCTGGACCAGCCGGGGCTGTCACAAAAATTTCTGGGCGGCTCGATCAACTTTGCCACCCTGATGCCGATGCGGGCGATTCCCTTTGCCCAGCTGTGGCTGCTGGGCATGAACGACAAGGACTACCCGCGCAACATACACCGGGCCGACTTTGACCTGATGGCCAGCGATTACCGCCCCGGCGACCGCTCGCGGCGCGAAGACGACCGCTACCTGTTTCTTGAAGCCCTGTTGTCGGCCCGCCAGCGGCTGGTAATCAGCTGGATCGGTCGCGACATCCGCGACAACAGCGAACGCCCGCCATCGGTGCTGGTCAGCCAGCTGCGTGACCATCTGGCCGCCGGCTGGCACAGCGCCAGCGACATCCCGCTGCTGGACGCACTGACCACCGAGCATCCGCTGCAACCCTTCAGCCGCGAGTATTTCCGCCCACAGCGTGATCCGCGCCTGTTTACCCATGCCCATGAATGGCGCGAAATCCATGACGACGGGCAGGGCCTGCTGTTCCGGCCGGACGACCTGCAACAGCTGCCCGCCTGGCAACCGCAAACGCCGCTCAAGCCCGACGCACTGGCCAGCTTCCTGCGCAATCCGGTACAGCATTTTTACCAGCAACGACTCGGCATCCACTGGTTTGACCACGACACGGACAGCCCGGACAACGAACCCTTTGCCGCCGATGGCCTGGAAGCCTGGGGCTGGCGCAGCCAGCTGCTCGACAGCAGCCTGCAACTGCTGGCACGCCAGCCGGAGGCGGATACCACAGTCGTGCTGCAACAGTCCATCGAGCGCCTGCAGCGCACCGGCGCGCTGCCCATGCAGGCCTTTGCCGAAGCGGTACAGCACCAGCTGCATGCCCAGCTGGACGAGCCGCTGCAACGCTATCGGCAACTGCTGGCCGAATACCCGCACGTGCTGGAGGCACAGCAGTTGCCGGACACGACCGGCCTCGACGCAGCGGTAACCGGCATCCGCCGCAACAGCCGGGGCGACCACCTGCGTCTTGTGCTGCAGGCCAGCAACCTGCATTCCGGCAACAGCCTCAAGCATTACCACCTGGTGCGCCAGTGGCCGCTGCACCTGTGCGCCCAGCTGCAGCAGCCGGTCACCACCCGCTTGCTGGGGCCGGCCAGCGACATCAGCCTGCCGCCACTGCCTGCCGAGCAGGCCACCAGGCTGCTGCAGGACCTGCACGACGCCTACCTTGCCGGCATGCAGCGTCCGCTGCCGCTGCCCTGCAAAACCGCCTTTGCCGAACTGCTCAAGCCCGGTGACGGCCGTACCATTTATGAAGGCGGCTACCAGAAAGATGCCGAGCGGGACAGCACCCCCGGCCTGCTGCGCTTCTGGCCGGACTACGACAGCCTCTGCGCCGACCCGCTGTTCGAACACTACGCCACACTGCTCTACCGCCCGCTACTGGAGGCCCTGGAACGGACATGACCCACTCCCCCCCCAGCCAGCTCGACCCGCTTGCTTTTCCGCTGACCGGCAGCCGCCTGATCGAAGCCAGCGCCGGTACCGGCAAAACCTTTACCATTGCCCTGCTCTATGTACGGCTGGTGCTGGGCAACGACCGCCACGGCAATGGCTTCACGCAACCGCTGACCCCGGCGCAAATTCTGGTGGTGACCTTTACCGATCTGGCCGCCGGCGAACTGCGCGACCGCATCCGCGCCCGCCTGGTGGAAGCCGCCGAATATTTCCGCAACCCGCAATTGCAGGCCGACCCGCTGCTGGCCCGGCTGCGCAGCCAATACCCCGAAAGCGACTGGCCGGGCTGCGCCTGGCGCCTGCAAATGGCCTCCGAAAGCATGGATGAGGCCAGCATTTCCACCATCCACAGCTGGTGCAACCGCATGCTGGTGGAGCACGCCTTCGACACCCGCGGCCTGTTCAACCGCGAGCTGGTCACCGACACCAGCGAGCTGCTGACCGAGGTGGTACAGGACTACTGGCGGATCCACTTTTATCCGCTGGACGCCACACAGGCCGGCCTCATCAGCCAGACCCTGGGCAGCCCCGCCGGTCTCGAACAGCGATTGCACGACCTGTTGCAGCCGGGTGTGGATGGCGTCAGCTATTGCGGTGTTGCCGTCAGGGCCAGCCTTGCCGATATCGAACAGGCCCTGCAACAACAGGCCGAACTGGCCCGTCAGCGCGAACAGAGCGAGACAGAAACCCGCCAATACTGGGCGCAGCACTGGCCGCAAATCCGTGACTATCTGCTGGAAATCCGCCCGCGCCTGGACAGCCGCAGCCACGACAGCAAGGACATCGAGACATTTACACCGCTGCTGCAACAAATCGAAGACTGGGCCAACGGACGCGGCGATGAGCCCGGCAAGCTGAAAAACTTTGCCAGCAACGCCTTCAAGTTCAAGAAAAACCAGCAACCGGACGCACCGCCCCCGGCCGTGGTGCAGCAGGCTTTCGACCTGATGCACCAGCGCAACCAGCTGCAGCAGCAAGAACCCGAGCACGACCTGAATGCCCTGCTGCTGGCCCACGCCGCCAGCTGGGTGCGGCAGCAGTTTGACCAGCGCATGCAGCAGCGGGTGCAAATGGGCTTCAACGACCTTTTGCTCCAGCTCGAACAGGCCCTGCATCCGGAACAGGGCGAACCGGCCCTGCAGCTGGCAGCAACCCTCAAGCGCTGCTTTCCGGTGGCAATGATCGACGAATTCCAGGATACCGACCCGATCCAGTACGGCATTTTTGACCGCATTTACCAGGTGGCAGACAACGACGCCGACAGCGGCCTGTTCATGATTGGCGACCCCAAGCAGTCGATCTACAGCTTCCGCGGCGCCGACATCCACACCTACCTGGCAGCCCGCCGCGCCACCACCGGCCGCCACTACACACTGCAAACCAACTACCGCTCCACCCCCGCTGTGATAGAAGCCTGCAACCACTTTTTTGCCCATGCCGAAAAATACCCGCAGGGCGCATTCGGCTACCGCCGTGATGACGACGACCCTATCCCTTTTTTGCCGGTTGCGGCCGGCGCCAGCAAACAGCAGCTGTGGCAGCAGGGCCAGGCCGTTGACCCTATGACCCTCTGGTACTTTGCCGGCGAAAGCAATGACGACCCGCTGCTGGGCATGGTCCGCTACCGGCAGCAGGCGGCCGCTGCCGCAGCCAGCCAGATTACCCGCTGGCTCGGCGATGCCGCGGCCGGACGCATGGGTTTTGGCGAGGACGGCATCAGCCAACCCCTGCAGCCGGCCGACATTGCGGTACTGGTACGCACCGGCAGCGAAGCCGGTTACATCAGCCGTGCCCTGCATGAGCGCGGTATCGCCAGCGTCTACCTGTCCGACCGCGAATCGCTGTTTGCCAGCGCCGAAGCCGCCGACCTACTGCACTGGCTGCATGCCTGCGCCGACCCCGGCAACGAACAGCGGGTTCGTGCCGCACTGGGCACCCAGACCCTGCACCTGCCGCTGCACCAGCTGCTGGACTGGCAGGACGACGAGCTGGCCTGGGAAGAGCAAACCCGCCAGTTCTACCACCTGCAGCGGGTCTGGCAGCGCCAGGGCGTGCTGGTGATGCTGCAGCGCCTGCTACAGCACTACCAGCTACCGGCCCGCCTGCTGCAACAGCCCCGTGGCGAGCGCAGCCTGACCAACCTGCTGCATCTGGCCGAATGGCTGCAGGAAGCCTCCACCCGGCTCGACGGCCAGCAGGCACTGATCCGCCACCTGGCCGAACAGCTGGACAAGAATGACCAGCAGGCCCTGCTGCGGCTGGAAAGCGATGCCCGCCGCGTGAGGATTCTCACCATCCACAAGTCCAAGGGACTGGAGTTTCCGCTGGTGGTGCTGCCCTTTATCAGCAGCTGGCGCGACATTGACGGCAAACAAAAACAGGTCAGCTACCAGCTGGACGAGCAACACTACTGCGAAGTGGCCGGCCAGAAAAACTTTGCCGAAGCCTGGCAACAGGCCAACCGCGAGCGCATCCGCGAAGACCTGCGCCTGCTCTATGTGGCCCTGACCCGCGCCAGCTACGGCCTGTGGCTGGGGCTGGCACCGTTAAAAAGCGGCAACTCGAAAAAGCCCCAGCTGGAACGCTCCGCCATCGGCTACATCCTCAATGCCGGCGAGCCCCTGGCCGATGCGCCGGCAGTCAGCCAGGCCATCGACCGGCTGGCAGCCGGTGGCGGCATCCGGCGCCAGCCGGCACCGGACATCAGCGACAATTGCCTGCCGCCGGAAGCAGCCGAACAGCTGGAGCCGGCACGCACCAGCCCGGACATGGGCTACCTGCGCAACTGGTGGATTGCCAGCTATTCGGCACTCAGGTTTGGCGGCCAGACCGATGAGCCACTGCCCGCCAGCGAACCGCAAAGCGCCCGCGAAGACCAGCTGTACGAAATCAGCCAGAGCCAACCGGCCGGACCCGTACCGGACAGCGTCCACAACAGCACGGACAGCAGCGGCTTCATGCATCACTTCCCCCGTGGCAGCCGCTGGGGTACCTTCCTGCACGGTTTGCTGGAATGGGCCGCCACGGCCCGGGGCGTGGACCCGGCAACCGGCAGCCCCCTGTACGGCTTTGCCGCGGCCTGCAAAGACCGGAGCATCCGCGACGACCTGCTTCAGCGCCGCTGCCGCCTGCGCAATATCAGCGACCAGGCCGGACCTCTCAGCGAGTGGCTACAGGCTTTTTTGCAGCAGCCCTGGCCCGAACAGGGTTTTGCCCTGTGCGACCTGCAGCCGGACCAGCTGGCGGTCGAACTGGAGTTCCTGCTGGAAATCCATCAGGTCGATACCCTCGAACTGGACCGGCTGATCAGCACCCACAGCCAGCCACACGGCCAGGCGCCACGCGCCCGCAGCAACTCGCTGAACGGCCTGCTCAAGGGCTTTATCGACCTGGTGGTCGAGCATCAGGGCCGCTACTACCTGATCGACTGGAAATCCAACCACCTGGGCGACAGCGATGCCGCCTACGACCGCACCGGCATGCAGCAGGCGATTCTGGAATACCGCTACGACATGCAATACATGCTGTATATCCTGGCGCTGCACCGCCAGCTGCGCAGCCGCCTGCCGGAGTATGACTACGACCGGCACATGGGCGGTGCCGTCTACTGTTTCCTGCGCGGCTGGCAGAACAGCGAAACCCGCGGCCTGTTTCATGATCGCCCGCCGCGGGAGCTGATCGAACAGCTCGACCAGCTGTTCAGCCGGAGGGCGCACGCATGAACATCACTTCCGAACAGCTGCTGCAAACGCTTGCCATCTGGACAGAGCAGGGCGCCCTGCGCAGCCTGGACCTGGCCCTGACCCGCTTCATTCACCAGCAACAGCCACAAACACCGGCCGTGCTGCTGGCCATCGCGCTGGTCAGCGAGCGCAACGGCCACGGTCATGTCTGCCTCGACCTGCAGGCCACGTTGCGCCAGCCCGAGCTGTTGAACGGCTTGCCCGTCACATACACCGACAACGACGGGCAAGCGGCCAACGCCTGGCTGGCCGGCTCCCTCAGCCTGGAGCAGTGGGTCAGTGAACTGGCCGCCAGCAGCGCCGTGGAAAACCGGCTGGGCGGACAGGCAAACCAGCCCGCCAGCCCGGCCGACAGCCGTCCGCTGGTGCTGGCCGGCACTGCCGGCCAGCCGCTGCTCTACCTGCGCCGTTACTGGCAGTATGAACAGCACATCCGCCAGGCCATCGAGCAGCGTCTGGCTCGCCAGTACACCTTGCCGGTTGCAGCCAGCCGCAACCTGCTGCAACAGCTGTTCCGCGAACAGTCCCCGACCGGCACCGACTGGCAAAAAGTCGCCTGCCTGCTGGCCGCCCGCAGCGGCTTCGCCATCATCACCGGCGGTCCCGGCACCGGCAAAACCACCACCGTGGTGCGCCTGCTGGCGCTACTGCAGGGGCTGCACCAGAGCCAGCAGCCGGACAGCCAGCTGCAAATCCATCTGGCCGCCCCCACCGGCAAGGCCGCCGCCCGCCTCAGCGAATCCATCAGCGGCAACATCGACAGCCTGCCACTGGCGGGCACAAGCGGCCAGCGCATCCGCCAGGCCATACCGCGTGAGGTGACCACCCTGCACCGCCTGCTCGGCAGCCGGCCGGACAGCCGCCATTTCCGGCATAACGCTGCAAATCCGCTGGCCACCGATCTGGTGGTGGTGGACGAAGCCTCGATGATGGATGTCGACATGATGGCGCGGCTGGTCGATGCCCTGCCTCCGCATGCACGCCTGATCCTGCTTGGCGACAAGGACCAGCTGGCTTCGGTGGAGGCCGGCTCGGTCCTCGCCGACCTCTGTCAGGGTGCCGATGACGCCCACTACACCGCAGATACCCTTGCCTGGCTACAACAGCTGGGCGATGAAAACCTTGACACCGGCTACCTCGACCCGCAGGGCACACCGCTGCAGCAGGCCACCTGCATGCTGCGCCACAGCTACCGCTTCAATGCCCATCCCGGCATTGGCGCGCTGGCCGAGGCCGCCAACAGCGGACAGGCCACTGCCGCACAGATCGGGCAAATCATCAGCGCACACCCGGACAGCCTGCACTGGCTGCGCCTTGGCTTGCAGGACAGCAGCGGGCAGCCGGAGCTGGCCGCCCTGGACAAGCTGGCCGTGGCCGGTTATCGCGGCTATCTGCAATGCCTGAACACGCAGCAGCCGGCCAGCGACGACAGCGATGCACTGGAGCAGTGGGCACTGGCGGTGTTTGCCGCGCACAACAGTTTTCAGCTGTTGACGGCCATGCGCCGTGGCATATTTGGCGTGGACAACATCAACCAGCGGGTGCGCCAGGCGTTGCAGGGCCAGCAGCTGCTACCCGACAGCCCCGGCAGCTGGTATCACGGCCGGCCGGTGCTGGTCACACGCAACGATTACAGCCTGCGCCTGATGAACGGCGATATCGGCATCTGCATGCAGTGGCCCGGCGGCACCCTGCGGGTTGCCTTTGCCGATGGCCATGGCGGCATACGCTGGATCCTGCCCAGCCGCCTGCAGGCCGTGGAAAGCGTCTTCGCCATGACGGTGCACAAGTCCCAGGGCTCCGAGTTCACCCACACCGCACTGGTACTGCCGGATCACAGCAGTCCGGTGCTGACCAAGGAGCTGGTGTATACCGCCATTACCCGTTCCAAGGAGAAGTTCACCCTGCTTACCGCCAGTGACAGCGTGCTGGCACGCGCGCTGCAACAGCAGGTGCAAAGGGCCAGCGGCCTTGTATAGGGAGCGGCTTCGGCCGCAATGGCCTGCCGGGCGGCTTGAGCCGCGACCGGTAGCAGCCCCGCCGGGTCAGCCATGGTCGCCACTGAGGTGGCTCCTGCAGGGGCGTCTGCGGCCAACTCCGTTGTTCATCTGCGATCGACGCCACTTTATGGGCCGAAATCTGCAGCAGCTGTTCCAGACAAACCGGTTCGCGCCAGGCAGTACACATCCACCCGCCGGGCACCGGCAGCCAGCAGGGCGCGGGCCAGCGCGGCACAGGTGGCACCGGTGGTCAACACGTCATCTATCAGCGCCACATGCAAGCCGCTGATCTGTTCTGGCCGGGCCACGGCAAAAGCATTGCGCATATTGGCTTCGCGCTGATGAACATTCAGACCTTGTTGGATTTTCGTGGTTTTTATCCGGTCAACGGCTTGCGACAGCACCGGAACCTGCAACCCCTTACTCAGCCAGTTGGCAATCATCTGTGCCTGATTGTAGCCGCGCTGACGCAGGCGTTTACGGGCCAGGGGGACAGGCACCAGCACCTCAGCCAGTTCCAGACCGTCTTCCTGGTGCAAGTATTCCAGATGACTGGCCAGCAGCAGACTGAGCAGGCGACCCGCAGGCCAGTTGCTGGCGTATTTGAAACTGCCAATCAGCATGTCCAGCGGAAAATCATACCTCCAGGCACAATGCACCTGCTGAAACGGCTGACGCCGCTGTTGGCAACCTGCGCACTCCACATCACCCACCGGAATTGGCAAGGCACAGTGGCAACAACCATGTATCAGCCAGGGCAAATCCAGTTGACAGCCGCTGCAAATCGGCAGTGCCTGACCCGACAGCCGGCCCAGGCAGAGCAGACAGGCGTCCGGTTGTAACAAACTGGCGTAAACTTTTTTGATCCACGAAAGTTGACAGGCCATGACTCCTCCCTGAATATGGCATTTGCTTCGTGCAGTCTAGCAGCCATAAAAAGGAATAACCCATGCAAGTTGTCCACGATCTTCGTCATGACTGGAGCCTTGAAGAAGTGCTGGCGCTGTTTGCCCAGCCGTTTAATGATTTGCTGTTTCAGGCCCAGCAGGTACACCGTCAACACTTTGATGCCAACCGTGTCCAGGTATCGACCTTACTGTCCATCAAAACGGGAGCCTGCCCGGAAGACTGCAAATACTGTCCGCAGTCCGGTCACTACAACACCGGGCTGGACAAGCAGAAGCTGCTGGAAGTGCAAAAGGTGCTGGAAGAGGCGCAACGCGCCAAGGCACAGGGCTCGACCCGTTTCTGCATGGGGGCGGCCTGGAAGCACCCTACCGCCAAGGACATGCCCTACGTGCTGGAAATGGTCAGGGGCGTCAAGGCCATGGGCCTGGAAACCTGCATGACACTGGGCAAGCTGGATGAGCAGCAAAGCCGTGAGCTGGCCGAAGCCGGGCTGGACTACTACAACCACAACCTGGACACTTCGCCCGAGTTCTACAGCCAGATCATCACCACCCGCACCTATGCCGAGCGGCTGGAAACCCTGGCCCATGTGCGCGATGCCGGCATGAAGATCTGCTCCGGCGGCATTCTTGGCATGGGCGAATCACTGGCCGATCGCGCCAAGCTGCTACTGGAACTGGCCAACCTGCCGGAACATCCGCAGAGCGTCCCGATCAACCAGCTGGTCAAGGTACAGGGAACGCCGCTGGCGGATGCTGAAGATGTTGACCCCTTTGATTTCATCCGCATGCTGGCGGTGGCACGCATCATGATGCCGCGAAGCCATGTGCGCTTGTCCGCCGGCCGCGAACAAATGAGCGACGAAATGCAGGCGCTGGCTTTTATGGCCGGAGCCAATTCGATTTTCTATGGCGACAAACTGCTGACCACCGACAACCCGGAAGCCGACCGGGATCGCCAGCTGTTCGCCCGCCTGGGCATCCAGCCCGAGCAGGGTCAGGATCACGGCGATGACGTGCATTACGCCGCGCTGGAGCAGGCGGTAGTGCAGCAGCGAGGCAGCGCACTGTTTTACGACGCAGCGGCGGTCTAGCCGCCATGGCTTTCAACCTGCAGGAACGGCTGGCCGCGCAACAACAGGCGCAGCGTTATCGCCGTCATGTCTGCGTGCAAAGCCCACAGGGGCCACGGATACAGATTGATGGCCGCGATTATCTGGCCTTTGCTTCCAACGACTACCTGGGGCTGGCCAGCCACCCGCAGGTGATTGAGGCCCTGCAGCAGGGCGCGCAGCGCTGGGGTGTCGGCGGCGGCGCGGCCCATCTGGTCACCGGCCACATGCAGCCCCATGCCGAGCTGGCACAGGCGCTGGCCGACTGGACCGGACGCGAAGCGGCCTTGTTGTTTGGCAGTGGCTATCAGGCCAACCTGGCAGTGCTGACTGCATTGCTGCAGTCCGGTGATTGCCTGCTGCACGACCGCCTCAACCATGCCTCACTGCTGGACGGTGGCCGTCTGTCCGCTGCCCGCTTTCAGCGTTATCTGCATAACGACATGCAGAGTCTGGCCGGCCATTTGCAGCGGTGTCAGGGCGATACCCTGATCGCGACCGATGGCGTATTCAGCATGGATGGCGATATCGCCAAGCTGCCGGAAATCTGCCGCTTGGCAGCCGAGCACCCAGCTTGGGTGATGGTGGATGATGCCCATGGCCTTGGCGTGCTGGGCAGCAGTGGTGCCGGCACGCTGGAGCATTTTGGGCTGGATGCCCGGCAGGTGCCGGTGCTGATGGGCACCCTGGGCAAGGCGCTCGGTACCTCTGGTGCCTTTGTTGCCGGCAGCCATGAGCTGATCGAAACCCTGACCCAGTTTGCCCGCCCCTACATCTATACCACCAGCAGCTCGCCAGCGCTGGCCTGCGCAACACTGGCCAGCATAAACATCGCCCGGCACGACAGCGAACGGCGTGAGCACCTGCACAGGCTGATCGCCCTATTCCGGCATGAAGCCGCCCTGCTGGGTTTGCCACTGGCTGACAGCCCGACCGCCATTCAGCCGCTACTGGTGGGTAACAGCGGCCGCGCCCTGGCCATGTCGCAACGCCTGCGCGAGCGCGGCATCTGGCTGACTGCCATCCGCCCGCCAACGGTGCCGGAAGGCAGCGCCCGCCTGCGCATTACCCTGACGGCTGCGCATGGCGCGGAACAGGTGGAACAGTTGCTGGAGGCGCTGGCCGGGCTCGGCAGTGAATTGACCGATGGCTAGGCTGGCGATATTGCCGGGCTGGGCGCTCGGGCCTGAACCCCTGCAACCACTGGCGCAACGGCTGGCCGGGCAGCATGACGTCAGTCTGCATGCCTTGCCCGCAGCAACCCTGCGACAGGCCCTGGAGCAGCTGGAGCGGCAGATACCACCAGGCAGCTGGCTGCTGGGCTGGTCGCTCGGTGGCATGCTGGCCACGGTACTGGCCGCACGGCGTGGCGCGGCTTGCCCGGGGCTGATCACTCTGGGCAGCAACGCCAGTTTTGTCGCCCGTGATGACTGGCCGCAAGCGATGCCGCAAGCTGTGTTCAGGCGCTTTCAGCAACAGGCACAGAGCGACTGGAGCACGACCCTGCAAGGGTTCTTGCGACTCTGCACCCATGGTGATGCCGATGCCGTGCTGGCCCTGACTGAAGAGCCGCAGGCAACAGAGCACCTGCCCGGTCTGGACTGGCTGGCCCGGCTGGACAACCGCGCAGTCTTGCGCAGCCTGGCCTGTCCCCAGCTGCATGTGCTGGCCACTGGCGATGCGCTGGTACCTGTTGCGGCAGCCGATGCCATCCGCAACCTGCAGCCGGACGCACAGGTGCGGAGGGTGAGCGGCAGCCATGCCTTTGTGCTGACGGATCCTGCCGCCCTGGCGGGGATGCTGAATGCCTTTATTGAACAGCCGGATAACAGCGCCAGACATGATTGAATGCATAGATAACCCGGTTGCCCGTGCCTTTTCGGCAGCGGCACAGAGCTATGACAGCGAAGCCGTGCTGCAACGCGAGGTGGGTCACGAGCTGCTGGCTTTGTTACCAGAGCAGCAGGTCGGGCACTGGCTCGACCTTGGCTGTGGTACCGGCTATTTCTGTCAGCAGTTACAGCAGCGTTTTGCGCAGGCAAAAGGAACAGGTATCGATATTGCGCCGGGCATGTTGCGGCAAGCGCGCCTGTTGCGCCCGGGACCAAACTATTTGTGTGGCGATGCTGCCCAGCTGCCGCTGCCCGGGCAAAGTCAGCAGCTGGTCTTCAGCAGCCTGGCATTACAGTGGTGCACCGACTTTGCCGCCGTGCTGCGTGAAGCCGAACGGGTACTGACGCCGGGCGGTGTGTTGGCATTCAGCAGCCTGGCCGAGGGCACCCTGCTGGAGCTGAACCGCAGCTGGCAGGCCACTGGCAGCGGCGAGCGGGTCAACCGCTTTCGCAGCCTGGACAGATATCGCCAGCTCTGCGCCGCCAGCGGCATGCAGCTGCTGGTACTGGAATGCCGGCCACGGGTGCAGCACTATCCGGACGTGCGGGCCGTGACCCGGCACCTGCGCCAGATTGGTGCACAACACCTGCAACACGGAGAACGCCCCGGCCTGCTGGGACGCACAGCCTATCAGCGATTGCTGGCACGCTATGAACAGCTACGCCAGCCCGCCGGCCTGCCCGTGACCTGGCAGGTGGTCTATGCGGTGTTGCGCAAAACTAAGTAGCCATTCAAAACGCTGCACAGCCAATCTGCAACACAACAAGCCTGTACAGCGCCTGGTTTCTTTGCCACGCCTGAACCACTGATACAAACATTACACAGGCCCAGCCTTCCTTGTGCCGATTATAAAACTCGCCCTGCCAGAGATCCTGGCTCTGCAGGGTTTGTCGCATATTTTGCTCAACATCCATATTGCTGTCGGTGTCGCTGAGAAACCCGGGGTGTTGCCCAACGGCTTCACTGGCGCTATAACCGGTTATCTTGGTTATCTTGGTCAGTCAACGCTGTATGACCAGGTTGTTGAACAGCAGGTCACTGACCAGTGGCTGCCCCTCTTCCTGCTGCAGCACTTGCTGTACACGCAGCAGGGCGTCCTGACGAATGGCTTCTTTGCCTTCGGTCGTGGCGAAGTCTTCTTCGGTCTTTTGTGTAAACAACAGGATCAGCTGGTCGCGGATCAGTGGCTCGTGCATTTCCACTTTTGCCTTGTTTTGAGTGTCCACGCGCAAGGCAATATCAGCTTTGTAATACCTGAGCTTTTTGCCGCCCGGAGCGTAATTGCCCACCAGTGGTGGAGTCAGGTTGATATAAGCACTGACCTCATTGGCCTGGGCCATCGGCAGCTGTAACAGACAGGCCAGTAACAGGGATGAGGGCAGGAGAGACAGTTTGTGCATGGGGTAGAGCTCCACAAGAACAACAGGGGTGAGCGTAGCCAGTGTATCGGCAGCGCCAAGTCTACAACAGTATGCGACCTTGGTTGTATAAAAGCGCGGTTCCATGACTGGTTGTGCTTGCCCACTGCCCAGAGCAGAGCCAGACAGATTGCCTGGTCTTGTCAGAACCGGCAATTGCAATCAGGTCGCTACTGTGCCGAAACACACGGGCAGCCAGCAGGTTCTTCTTCAGGCTTTTTTGTTCCTGCTGGAGTATGCGGCTGGTTCGGTAGGCCAGCAGGGCT